>Ga0308010_1000076_pt1 | contig 93022 bp, 83 predicted proteins | sample Neamet129_FD_202368 | JGI IMG/M metagenome (GOLD analysis project Ga0308010, IMG submission 202368) | Marine microbial communities from water near the shore, Antarctic Ocean - #129 | ecosystem: Environmental > Aquatic > Marine > Unclassified | place: Southern Ocean | collected 2014-07-24 | reverse complement strand
TTGGAGGGAGTTGCGCCAAACAGGTCGGTGAGAAACACCACGCCTTCGCCCGCATGCACCTGCCGCGCAGCGGTCTGAATGCGTTGCACCGACTGTTCAATGTCTTCATCGCCGGGTACATCCACGACCGCCAGACCATCTGGCAGAGAACCCATGACGTGTTTCACACATTGGGCAATGGCGTCGCCCAAAGGGGCATGCGTAACCAGAACCAGCCCAAGCATCAGTTGCCCTCCTGCAAGGCGTTTTCAACCGCTTGCACAAAAGTATCCGCAACGGGAAAACCGGTTTGATCCATGATCTCACGGAAGCAGGTGGGGCTTGTCACATTCACCTCGGTCAGGTTCTGCCCAATAATGTCCAGACCCACCAGCAACAGCCCACGCTTTTTCAATTCCGGGGCCAGTGTGCGGGCAATGTGCCAATCGCTTTCACTCAAGGGCTGCGCCCTGCCCGTGCCACCCGCCGCCAGGTTGCCTCGGTGCTCACCCTCTTTGGGCAAACGTGCGAGGCAATAGGGCACCGGCTCGCCATTGATGAGCAACACACGTTTGTCGCCATCCACAATTTCAGGAATATAGCGCTGAATCATGGCGGTTTTTCGGCCATAGTCGGTCAGCGTTTCCAATATCACACCCACATTTTGATCGCCTTTTTTCATGCGAAAAATTGAGGTGCCGCCCATGCCATCCAGGGGTTTGGCAATGGCGTCAGGGTGTTGTTCCAGAAAACCGCGAAGCTGGGCAGCATTGCGCGAAACCAGGGTTGGCACCACAAACTGTTCAAACTGGGCAATGGTGAATTTTTCGTTGTGATCGCGAATGGCGCGCGGGCTGTTGAATACGCGCGCACCCTCGCGCTCGCCTTGCTCAAGCAACCAGGTGGCGGTTACAAACTCGGCATCGAAGGGCGGGTCTTTGCGCATGATCACCGCATCAAGGTCTTTCAATGCCATTTCTTCACGCCCCACCTCGGCGTACCAAGGTTTATTTGCGCGATCAATTGTAATCCACACCACCTGCGCGCGCACACCTGCGCCAGTGGACCAGTGCAAGCCCCCGTCCTCGATCACACCCACCTTCCAGCCACGCGATTGGGCCGATTCCATCATGGCGATGGAGGAATCTTTTTTCGGATTCAGGCTGGTGAGTGGGTCAATCACGCACACAAAGCTTTTACTGCTCATGCGGCCAACTCCACGCTGGCAGTGGCCTCCAGTTCTTGCGAGGCTGCAAGTGCCGCCAAACGGCCGATTACACCATAAGCGTAAAAGCGGTTCATGGCCGCATCGGGGCGATCACTGCAATCGGGTGTGTTGCACGGTGTTTCAAACGCCAATGGAACGAAGTGCATGCCAGGTGCATTCAGGTTTTCATCGCGACCTCGGCCCGTGTGCACTCGGTAAAAACCGCCCACCACATAACGGTCAATCATGTAAACCACGGGCTCAGCCACCGCGTCCTCAATGTTCTCAAAGGTGTGCACACCTTCTTGAATGATGACATCAGACACTTGCAAACCTTCTTTGACCACCGACATTTTGTTGCGTTGCTTGCGGTTCAAACCCACCACTTCCGAGGCGTCTTTCACAGTCATGATGCCCATGCCATAGGTGCCAGCATCGGCCTTCACAACCACGTAAGGCTGCTCGTCAATCCCGTACTCAGCATACTTCACACGTGTCTTGGCCAACACTTCATCTACAGCCTCTGCCAAGGCTTCTTCGCCCACACGTTCCTGAAAGTTCAGCTTGTTTCGATGCGTGAAATAGGGATTGATCAACCAGGGATCAATTTCCAGCATTTCAGAAAATGCCTCCACGACAGAATCGTAGGCCTTGAAGTGGGCACTCTTGCGGCGGGTGGCCCAACCGGCATGCAGCGGTGGCAACACAATTTGGTCTTTAATGCCTTGAAGAATTGGGGGCACACCAGCGGACAGGTCGTTGTTCAACAACACAGCGCAAGGCTCTAAGCCCTCAACACCAACACGGTTGCCATAGCGCCTGAGTGGCTCAAGCACAATGTGCTGGCCATCGGGCAAATCGAAGCGAGTGGGCTCGGTAATGTCAGGCGACACGGAACCCAGCCGAATATCCAAACCGGTTTGCTTGAGAATGGCAGCCAAGCGGGCCACATTCGTGAGGTAAAAAGTATTGCGTGTGTGGTTCTCGGGCACCAACACCATGCTGCGTGCTTCGGGACAAATTTTTTCAATCGCACTCATGGCGGCCTGAATGGCCAGCGGCATCATGTCGGGGGCTAGGTTGTTAAAACCGCCAGGGAACAGGTTGGTGTCAACAGGGGCGAGCTTGAAACCTGCGTTGCGCACATCGACAGAACTGTAGAACGGAGGGGTATTCTCGTTCCAGGCCATGCGAAACCACCGCTCAATTTCGGTGGTTTTGTCGAGCATTCGTTTTTCAAGATCCAGCAGCGGACCGGTTAAAGCTGTTACAAGATGTGGAACCATCAACATTCCCTGGGTAAGACACTTCGCCAAGTGTAATCCAAAACGCTGCACTGCCACATTGGGGAAGGGAAATCGGGGGTGAAGCAAAAAAGGCACCCGAAGGTGCCTTTGAATCAGCCCTTTACCCCGGGCTGAAGGATTCCACCTAAGTGGAGAGTGTCACTTACTTGCTGTAGGCTGTTTCACCGTGTGAGGTGATGTCCAGGCCTTCGCGCTCTGCGTCTTCAGAAACACGCAGACCAACAATGAGGTCTACCAGCTTGAAGGAAATTGCAGCCACGATACCGGACCAGACGATGGTGATTACCACGCCCTTGGCTTGTACTGCCAACTGGGAAGCGATCACGAAGTCGTCACCCATGGTGCCGCCCAGGCTAGGCGCAGACAACACACCCACCATCAAGGCACCCAGAATACCGCCTACGCCGTGTACGCCGAATACGTCCAGTGCATCGTCTGCACCCAACATTTTCTTCAGGCCAGTTACGCCCCACAGGCAGATTGGGCCAGCCATCAGGCCGAGGATCAGTGCACCCATTGGGCCGATCGTACCGCAAGCTGGTGTAATCGCAACCAAGCCACCCACTGCACCGGAAGCAGCACCCAGCATGGAGGCCTTGCCTTTCAGCAGCGCTTCAGCAGCAGCCCAGCTTAGTGTTGCAGCGGCCGTGGCCAGCAATGTGTTGATAAAGGCCAGTGTTGTACCACCGTTGGCTTCCAGGTTTGAACCGGCGTTGAAACCGAACCAACCCACCCACAGCATGGACGCACCCACCATGGTCAATGTCAGGCTGTGTGGAGTCATGGCTTCCTTGCCGTAACCAACGCGCTTGCCGATCATGTAGGCACCCACCAAACCTGCAACCGCAGCGTTGATGTGAACCACTGTACCGCCAGCAAAGTCGATCGCGCCGTCTGCGAAGATGAAACCAGCTGCATCCCACACCATGTGTGCGATTGGCACGTAGCTGAAAGTAAACCAGATTGCACAGAACAGCAGCACGGCAGAGAACTTGATGCGCTCAGCGAATGCACCCACGATCAGGGCGCAAGTAATGGCCGCGAATGTGGACTGGAATGCGATGAAGATGAATTCAGGGATCATCACTCCTTCAGTGAACGTGGCTGACAGAGAGTCAGGAGTCACGCCGCTCAAGAACAGTTTGCTGAAGTTACCCACGAACGGATTATCGCCGCCGCCAAAGGTCAAGCTGTAGCCGTAGATGGCCCACAACACAACGATCAGACAGAACACGGACATCACCTGCATCAGCACGGACAACATGTTCTTTGCGCGGACCAAGCCACCGTAGAACAATGCCAAGCCAGGAATGGTCATGAAGATAACCAAAATGGTCGCGACCATCATCCAGGTGATGTCGCCTTTGTTTACTGTTTGCTCAACAGCCGGGGCAGCTTCTTCTGCGGGGGCAGCTTCAGCAGCCATGGGTGCTTCGGCAGCAGGCGCTTCGGCAGGGGCTGCCTCTGCGGGAGCAGCCATTGTTTCGGTGGCTTCGGTGGCAGGCGCTACAGGGGTTTCCTGAGCAAATACACCGGGACTGGCAACACTGAAACCCAGTGCTGCGGCCGCAAGCCAGACAGTCAGAAGTTTTCTCATGATTTCCTCACTTCTCTCTGGTTAAAGGGCGTCTTTACCGGTTTCGCCTGTGCGAATACGGGTAACACTCAACAAATCAAACACGAAAATTTTGCCGTCGCCGATCTTGCCGGTTTTGGCTGCTGCTTCGATGGCTTCGCAGGCCTGGTCTACCAGGCTGTCGTCCACTGCGGCTTCAATTTTCACTTTGGGCAAAAAGTCGACTACATATTCGGCGCCACGGTACAGCTCTGTGTGACCTTTTTGGCGACCAAAACCTTTCACTTCGGTAACCGTAATGCCTTGCACGCCGATGGCAGACAGCGCTTCACGGACTTCATCGAGTTTGAAAGGCTTAATGACTGCTGAAATTAGCTTCATTACGCACTCCTGAATTAAGTTTGAAGAGGGTAAAAACAGCGCCCCTCTTCAGAGCGCTGTCTGGATTCAATTTAGAACTTGGCGCTGAAAGTCACTACCAAAGAACCGTCGGTCAGATCGTCGTTGCCGATCAACGCGGATGCGTCATCATCAGTTTCGATGTAAGCGGCAGTCACGGAATACTTGGGACTCAAGGCATAAGTGGCACCGATGCTGTAATCAGCATAGGAGTCGATTGTGCCGGTAGCACCAGGGCGCAGGTCAGCCATGTCCTTGTCAAACGATGTCAAGCCGTAGTGAGCGGTCAAAGACAGCGCATCGGACAATGCGAATGTGTAACCCAAGTCGAGGTAGGTAGAACCACCCTGATCGTTTGAACCATTGGCGGCCTGGAACGCGAAATAGTCATCAGAAGCGGCCACTGACAACTTGGCGTATGCACCAGCGTAGGACAACTTACCGTAAATTTCCAGAGTGTCAGCGTCTGGGCCGTTAACGGCTGGCGCGAAACCTTCGTAGAAGTAATACAGGGCACCTACGTCGTAGCCGATACCGTTGGCGAATGAACCAGCATAGCCACCGTAGAAGTCCATTTCCAAACCGGAGCTACCAGCGCCCAGATTGTTGATGTTGGAGTTCCAGTTACCTACGTAGAAGCCATTGCTGAAAGCGGCGTCAAAACCACCCTGGAAAGCTGGGCCTGCGTTGGTTTGGGAAATACCACGGAACTTGTAGTCGGTGGTGATGTTGGCGTTTGCTGTAGTAGTTACTTCAGCTTGTGCAGTTGAAACAGCACCGAAAGTAGTTGCGGCGATTGCGGCGACCAGTACTAATTTTTTCATCTCACTCTCCTAAAAATAGATGAATGCCGTAAAGTTTTTTTGGCAAGGGTCTATTAGCGAGAAGTGTGCCAGCCGTGAACTCGTCGGTAATTTCGCGATAAATCCCCCTTTTTCGGGCACAATAGTGATTCAATTTTTTGAATTTTCCATCGCAGCACCAAATTGGTGCACTGTTTTGGTGCAATGCGATACAACTCTTTTGGGGGAAACATTGGCGAACAATCCTTTCGATGCCATCACGGCCAAAGTGGGTGAATTGCTCAATGCAAAAGGGCTTCAAAACATGGAAAACCCCGTCACACAGCTGATTCGCCAGGGTTTGCAAGACATGGAATTTGTCAGCCTTGAGGATTTTGAGATTCAGAAGGAAGTGTTAAACAGGTTGCGCGAAAAGGTGCATGCACTGGAAATGCGCGTGGCTGAACTCGAGAAACGGACCTGACCCACCGACGGGCAAGGCCTCCTCCACCGGGTGACGCAAACCGAAGCACCCGTTTGCCAAACCAAACTGTGTGGGGATAATCGTGGGGGTTTGACTCTCGCCCCACCATGTCTCTACCATGCCTTTAGCCACCCTTCAAAGCCTGACTTTTGTGGGTGTTCGCCCTGTTGCGGTTCAAATTGAGGTTCATCTGTCGGCCGGTTTGCCTTCTTTCGCGCTGGTTGGTCTGCCCGACACCGAAATTCGCGAATCGAAAGAACGGGTTCGCTCGGCCTTGCTCAACAGCGGATTCGAGTTTCCCTCTCAACGAATTACAGTCAACCTGGCACCCGCCGACCTTCCCAAGGGCAGCGCGGCATTCGATCTTGCAGTGGCATTGGGCATTGCGAGTGCATCGGGCCAACTGGCCAAAGCCGACCTTTCTGACTGGTTATTTGCCGGCGAGCTTTCACTTTCTGGTGCGCTGACTGGCGTTCGTAGCCCTTTTGCACTGGCAGTTGCAGCCCGAAAAGAATCTGCGGCCGGCCAACGCCCTTTAAAACTGATGATGCCCAAAGCGCAAGCCAAGCTTGCAGCCACAGTGCCTGACATTGCGGTATTTGGTGCCCACAATTTGTTTGAAGCGGCAGCGCATTTGGTGGGGCACGGTATGCGTATGTGAACAACAACCCGCTTAGTTATACAGACCCCTCCGGATACTTCCTCAAAAAGCTGTTTAAGAGCAGTCTGTTCAGAGCGATAGTGGGAATTGCTGTGGGCATCAGTGTTGGTGATTGGTACACAACTGGTAAGTTTATTGGTGGAGCGTTTGGTGCAGGTGCAGCAGGTGGATTTGCTGGCGGCTTTGTGGGTACTGGAGGTAACCTAAAAAGCGCATTCATCGGTGGATTCACTGGCGGGCTTGCCGGGCAAATTGGGCAGAAATTCGGGACAGCGCCAGGAACATTTGCCAGTGCTGAAGCAATTGCTTCGCATGCAGCCCTCGGCTGTGCTTCAGCCACTCTTAGCGGTGGAGATTGCGGCAGTGGAGCACTTGCTGGAGGCTTCACGAAAATCACTTCGCCATACATTGCCGAATTTGCAGGAAGCACAACATTTTCAGACAAGTTCACAGGTGCATTGATGGCCGGTACGGTGGGCGGAACGGTATCTGAGCTGACCGGAGGCAAATTCGCCAACGGTGCGATTACAGGGGCTTTTGCTTATCTTTATAATCAAATGTTCTACAACGGCGAGCTATCACCTAAAGAGGCTTTGCAGAGGCAGCAAGAAAGAAACAACGCGGTGATGCGTGCTTGCGTGAGCGGATACACAGAACGTTGCTCAGGCATTTCTGATTTTGAGTACACTGAAAAGCAAACAGCAGCACAACGTGCGCTCATAAGAAGGGCAACAGGGCAAGCTGCAAATGATGCCGCTTTCGTGCTAGAGGCAGGATCTCCGTTTTCGGGACCGCTTGCCCCGAAGCTAGTCGGCGCATCGCTGGCGCTTAGAGCGTACTCAACGTGGGCTTTGCCACCGACTCAAAGGGATATCCTTTTCGACGCAGCAGGGGTAGCAGCTACTGTTGCCACGTACAACAAAAACCCTTTCATCGAAAGTGGTGCTTCAATAACGATTGAGATACTTAAAAGAACTTCGGGCGAATAACTTCTTGAGGCTGAAAATGAAAGGCGACGGACTAACTTCAAAAGAAATAAAGCTGTATAAAGTATTTCATTTTATTGGAATAACATTCACTGCAGGAATAGTCTTATTTATTTATTTCTTCAAAGAGTTTGAAATTACAAATTTGTTTATGCTTTTGGCTTTAATTCCAATTTTGATGGCTTTTACTTTCGGATGCGCCTTATCGTGGGATGTGAGAATCATTCCTGGGCTGAGGGATTCGGAGCACGATAAATCTTGAGGTTTTCTAAAGTCAAATGGGTTTTTACCAACTAACCAAAAAAATTTTTGAATTTATGCATCTCAACTTACTAAATATTAAATTAATGCTAATTTAATTCTTGCAAGATGCAGTGTAAAAAAACAAAATCTGATTAGATAAAAAAATAACTATTTTGGCCATTCCTGGGGTCAGTCAACCACATACCACAAATTCTCGGATAATAATCTTCTATAAAACCAATCAATTTTATAATTAGCATGAACATAGAACATGAAACCAATAACTTGTTAAATGATTTCACAAAATCTGCAAACGGCCTTTTTGAAATTTCAAGTAGATATATAAAGATATTTGAACAAGGTACTTACGGCTGCGCGATCGCTAAACCCTCCAAGCGGATCAAGAACTCTTTAGCTATCGATAGAGAAGTACTCGTAGTAGTAACAACTTTCAAAGATCAACAACAGCGAACAATTAAATTTCTTTTACAAGAAATTCATGAATATTTAGGAAGACTAGAAACAACTTTGGTTGTAGTTTTACATAAAGATCGAGATGGAAATTCGAAACTTAAAAACTGGGGAAGAGATTCAGGTCTGTCTGTATTGCCCTTACTAGAAGGAGAAAGCATTGAATCGACTGCAGCTCTAGAAAAATCACTATGCATAGAGCTTTACAGTCACGATCCGTTTGATGTTACCGGTCCAGTATCCGACGACGCCAACTTCTTCGGCAGACGAGATGAGGCGATAGACCTTGCTCGAAAGCTTCAGAAAGGACAAATTCGATCCTGTTTGGGCATACGAAAGATTGGCAAAACTTCTATCTTAAACCGCGTACTTCACGAAATAAAAACAGCCCACGATTGTATTTGTATAATGGTGGATTGCTCTCGTGATGATATATGGCAACTAAATGCTGCCCAGCTGCTTGAGTCTATCGCGCAAACCACTGAAATTGCGCGTGTTAACAATCTTAATTATTCCAAACTTGCAGTTACTTGCAACAACAACCCAATTCCAGACAGCAGAAAAATACTTGAGACTAGTCTCGGTTTGAGCAATAAAACTATAATTCTAGTATTCGACGAAATTGATTACATCACCCCAGGAAGCCCTACAAATAATAGCTGGAAATCTGAATTTAATATTTTCTGGCGTAATCTCCGAGCCGTTTATCAAGAATCAGCCCGTGAAAACAACAAATTTTCTGTCTTGGTCGCTGGGGTCTCAGCACATTGGTTTTCAATTGAGTCGATAGACGGAATCGAAAACTCCGTATTAGCATTTATTCCAGAGGAATATCTTAGCCCAATGCCGTTAGGTGCCTCTATAGCAATGCTAAAGCGACTTGGTAAAAGTGCTGGGCTTCACTTTGATGATGAATCTGCTGAGAAAATCGCTAAGGCGACCGGCAATATGCCCTATTAGTCAAGAAAATGTGCGTCTTACATCAACCGAAAAATCTTGGTTGCAGATCGCCCTCTTGAAGTAAAAGTTGAGCGAATCGAATCTATGATTTCTGCATTCGTCTTGGAAGAAGGCGCTGCAATAGCTCAAGTCGCGCTGCGTCATCTCTTTAGAGTATTTCCTGATCTTTACGATGCCGCACTTTCTTGCCACAACGGAGAAGGTGCGTTAGTGCCCGAAGGAATGAAACGAATTTTACGAAGATACGGGGTCCTAGATGAACACTCTTTCTCCTTGTCTGGGGAAATGATGGTTTCTGGTTTTTCAGCATTGGCAACTCAGCCCAGCTCTATGAGTTCATCGATCCCAACGTCCGTAAATACTTCTTCAAATGATCTTGGAATAAATGAATGGGCAGAAGAAATGGCTGCGATATCAAGAAGAAGAAATTTACTGGAACGTAAATTGCGGGAGTTGTCATTGAACTTCTTGAGATTTCAATCACTCGAGTCTGGGCGGGTTTCGGATTTAGTCACGAGAATCAACTCCGTTCTACCTCAAAAGCAACGGGAGTCGATTACTCATCTGAGTGCTGAGGATTCAATTAATAAATTTCTTTGGTCAGACCTAGTTAAGTTACTTGCGAAGGAATGGGCGCTTTTCGAAAAAATGTTTGGCGCTAAAGACGAATTTATAAATCATTGTAATATTATAAATGATCGTTTCGACGCCCATGCTAAACAAGTTGATGGAGCAGATTTTGCCTTGTACCGAAGATCACTTAAGTATTTAGAAGATCGTCTCGCTAAGATTCAATAAATGTATTTGGTACCGGATTTTACCTAACAACGTTTTAGTCAAGCTCCCAGTGGGATCACCTTTAGTATTTGACTATGCCTAGTAATACGGGCAAGTCCACTGACAGCGAATAGATGCAACTTTAGAATTTCTTGCGTAACGTACAAGAGCAGCCTGAGGAAATCACGAGTTCCTGAATGCCATGTTCGCAATACGTTGCGAAAGCGGGGCCAAGTCGCGGGTCACATGTTTCGGCATAGGTCGACAACTGAGGTGCTCTGCGCATCTCTGTTCTCGTTAATTCCAGGGGTGATCAAATCAATAGGAATTCTATTTTTTTGCCTGTTAAATTGACGGGGAAGTTTGCGGAAGTTTGTGGTTGTTTAAAAGGAGGGCGTCACATTCACAAACTAGATGGAGATTGGCAACCGGCGAGATGACCTGATTACCGACAAATTAACTCTTGTAAGATTGAGTAAATTGATTAAGGCGCTGGGCGAAATCAACCGGCGCCCCAGAACAAGCTTTTTGAGCGTCGCATACATTAGGTAACAAAACGACTGACGTTGATAATCAAAATCATATTTGCTTTAAAAATCTACGGATGGAGCCAGCATCAAACTTTGAATTCGAGTTTTTTTCGTAGACGTGTTTGTAACAACTTACGTTGCCACCATCGGGAGCAAAAGCATTGTTTAATGGAGGTTCCATGTTGACCCCTTTGAGCTCGGCTATGATCTCCAAAGCCGTAGAAATAGTTTTAGCCGTCGGAGGTACTACATCTGCCAAAACAGGGGAACGAAAACCGCCTTCACCAGTTTCGCGACACTCAATTTCTATCCAAAACAAGACCCTCTCATCGATAATCAATCGAACAACTAACGCGCAACGATAAATACAGCCTTGCCGACTGTTCTTGTCGAATTTAACCAAACGCCATCCACGGCGTGGGCGAGATTTCGGTCTTACACCCGTTTTCTCCTCAAAGCTCCAGCAAGCCAAACCATCTCGAATAATTTCATATTGACTTTCAGCACAAGGCAACACGTTAAAGCTAGAGATTATTCCGTCACACTTTAGTTGTGAGAAAACTTCTAAAATGCTTTTAAATCTTTTTTCGGGCGTCCGAATCCTGTGCTCAGCCGACCCTTTGCCGACAGCATCATTTTGGTATGTATCTTCACCTGTAGACATCCTTTCGCTATGAACGGGTACGTCATCACGAAGAGGTGTTGAATACTTCTTGCTACTTAGTTTCTCTAGCTTTGATAGCGTGGGTTTGTTTATCCAGTGAAATTCCGTATGGTTGAGATGGGTTATCGGCGAATTGACATCTGCGTCATGAGTGACATCTAGCTCCGCACCTGAACGCTCAATCTCTCCGGCAGGCGTGCCCGCATAAGGTGCCTGCTCGTCGACGGCAATGGGGTTTGGACTTGTATTACCGCTATTTGCACGCTCGTATCCAATCGGCGGAATATAACTTGGCCAAGAACATCCAATGATTTCGGTGACAAGAAACTTTCGTTTCTCGATATTTTCGCCAGCCTGATCTTGGTAGAAAAAGCTCCGCAGATTGAATCCTAATACGGTTAGCTTTAAATCCTCTTTATCTGATTTAAAGGGGATTCGTGCGCTCGCATACCAAGGATTTCTTGCTCTTCCTTCTCTGTCTTGAAGGCTTTGCGAATAGATTAAAGAAGCGCACGATCTTGCGAACTCGTCAAAGTAAAACAGGGCCAAAAGGGGAGCGAACACGTCAGGCACCCTTACCTGAAGAATTATGTTCCATTGTTCTGGGTGCGTAATTTTTTGAGTTTTAAGCCCCGACTCAAAGTCATCTAGGCAAATAACTTCTTCGAGACGATCGTTCCATGGGCCACCACAAAACGCTTTCGCAAGCTCCGTGTGAGGAGCGTAAAAGGCCTTAAAAATAGTCATTCGGGGGATGATGAATGTATCCTCACCACGATTAATCATCAAACATCTTGAAGACCTCATGATGTTGGGTATAACTGAATATTCAAAACGATTGAGAAGACTGTAGGGGGCACCTTCAGGCCAGCCCGGCGGAGGGGTGATTTGCTGGGAGAGTGATAACTCGAGCCCTTCTTGGCCGCCATCAGCCAGTGCAATCGTACGCCGACGAGTGGGCAGCCGCCCGACATAGACCCCCTTCTGATAGATTGCCCCGACAAATACTAAAGGTAACGTTCCAGGCATCACTACTGGACAACGAATCTCAATGATTACATCTGCATCCTTTTTACGCTGCCCAAGAATACTTCGAATATCAGTCGAACCTAAATTATTTAGATTGTGAAAATCAACAGAGCCAAGCTTTTGAAGTACTACTTTCACTGACGCTGAACTTGTCGCGAGGTGCGGAAGCCTGAATTCATCAATCCATTTAATAAACCAATACCCGTCATCTTCGGGAAATCCACTGATTTTTATTTCTGCGTTCGAGCTCATTGAAATTCGCTAAAGACAAATTGGAAAAATCATTAAAGGCCCTCTCACTTAGGGACGCGAGCCTGTCCGTAGTTTTGAATGCCACTTCCACTACCCCCCTCAAATGAGGGGTAATAAAAGCACGTACCTAATGAAGATCAAGCCGCCATCGAAGCTCTGAGAATTTTAAGTATCTCATCTCCTGTAAAGCTCCGGTCCGGATACTTTCAGTCTGATCTTCCCTGATTTATAGTCTTTGAAAATAATCATAACGCTCGATTGCAAATGCCATCTTCAGAGTAATGCGCGGAGAGAAGTGTTATTTCTTGCCGCATGACCTAACTTTGACAGTCCCAGTTAAACGGGAGAGAAAGATGGATAGTTGGCAAAAGATCGAGATCGCCAGTAAAGCAGTTGCGGCTTTATTTATACCAATTGCACTCGCATTTTTAGGCAATCAGGTTGCTACGTCAAACAAACAGCGAGACAGCGAAATGAAGTTCGTGGAACTTGCGACAGCAATACTCAGACAAGATCCCAGAACTGAACAAACCAGTGAGAACCGAAATCTTAGGCTCTGGGCGGTTGAGGTAATCAATCGTTATTCTGGGGTTCCCATGTCTAACGCGACAGCCACTGCCCTGGTCGAAAATACGACACTTCCTCAATTATCCACTTTTGAACAATCTACTTCTGCAACAGATCCATCTGGTACCTGGGGAGTTGTTTTCGGCGGGGATACAACCCTTGAAGCAGCGAAGTTTGAAGTTACAAAAACTGCTCAGCGCATGGGTATCGGAGATGCTGCGGTGTTTCGACGATCAGGATCATTCCGAAGCGTTAAGGTGGTTGTTTCCCGCACTGAAGCAGAAGATATCGTCGGTAAGGCGCAAGTCGTGCGCCCTAGCTCGTATGTCGTAAATATGTCTACTTGGTGTCCGACCAGCGAAGCTAAAGACGGTTATTTCGAATGCTCCAAACCCTAGGCCAATTTTCAACTTTTGAAAAGTTTTAACCAGGAACTTTCTCAAGAAGGAAATACGACGATGAAACGAATTTTAAGTATCGACGGTGGCGGTATTCGGGGCTTAATTCCAGCACTGATATTGGCAGAGATTGAGCAAAAAACGGGGAAGGCCATTTCTGCATCTTTTGATTTGATCGCTGGAACCTCGACTGGTGCAATCATAGCTCTAGGGATATCAAAAGACGACGGGAACAGTAAGCCACAATATTCCGCGCGAGACTTGGCCGAAATCTATCAATCTCGCGGGCAAGAAATTTTTTCACGATCCCTATTGAAAAGGGTTTCTTCTGTTGGCGGCCTAACCGACGAACTTTATTCTCACAAAGGGCTAGACCAAGTTCTCGATGAATACTTTGGTGATGCGCCTATTGGGTTAGGTTTAACTAAAACACTTGTCACGAGTTACGATATTCGCGAAAGAAAACCCATTTTTTTTAAAAGTTGGCGAGAAGAGTACCGATCTGTATTAATGAAACACGCGGCACGTGCCTCCTCTGCCGCTCCCACCTACTTTGAACCTGTATTAATACCGATTGGTGGAGTTGATCGGGCTCTCATCGATGGTGGTGTTTTTATGAATAGCCCGTCAGTATCCGCATATGCAGAGGCAAAAAAGATATTTGGCGATAATGAAGAGTTTTTCCTCTTATCACTTGGAACAGGACAGGTAACCGATTCAATTTCTTTTTCTGAAGCCAAGGATTGGGGCAAGGCTAGCTGGCTTTCCCCACTGTTGAGCTGTATGTTCGACGGTGTTTCTGACGCTGCCGACTATCAGATGAATATGTTTCTTGGCGATAGATACGTGCGACTCCAAACAGATCTAGAGCGTGCATCACCCGATTTAGATAACGCAACTAAAGTAAACATCAACAATCTTAAGGCGGAAGCGAAGAGAATGATTCGTACACACCAAACCGAAATTGACTTAGCTTGTCGGCTTATCACTGCCTCTTAGAAATGGACTCATCTAGTTTTCGGGCAACCAACTCAGACCAATGACCCAGTATTGGTAAAGTTAGTTACTGCTGGTCTCGTGCTCATCAAGCGAACTCGCACGCGGATCTTGATGGCTGAACGATTTCATATACGCTTCAGAAATCTGATCTAGTGAGTTAGGAATTTTTATTGACTCGTCTCCTATACGAAGAAATAAAGAAGTACTGACCCGCATGAAGCTCGATCCATCAATTTCTTTCAATGCCGAGGATTTGATTCCAAGCGATATAGCGAGAATTGAGCGAAGAGTGTTTTGGTCAGTCTGTTCAATGCCATTCTCCTTCACCCGAGCTAGTAATAATTTAAGCCTACTAACTGTTCTAGGAGGTTTGGCCACGGTCTTACCGTGATTGACCCTTGGCATTGCCACACGCCAACCGAGAACGTCTCTGCAGTATGTAACAAACTTGGAAGTATTTGCCTCGCAACCTGGATTGGTGCGCAAGAATTTGTAGGCGTTTTTCTCGTCCCAATAGGCAGTCTTTATTTTCACTGCCTGGCAAAACGACACGGCTGTTGAAAGATAAAGGCGTCTGGTGCGAAGCAATACTTTTTGGTCTTCAAGCCAACTTACATAACCTATCAAAATGCTCGCCCAAGGTTGATTCCTGTTATCCAACAAGTTTTGGTGAATTCGCTGCGCGTCTGAAGCATCAGACTTTTCCTGTTGTGAGATATGAAAGCCCAACGCCTCTTGCAAATACTTAAATAACAACAGATGTCGTCTGATTGCTGCAGTTCCGAAATTGCTCAATAAAGCTTTTGACGATATATCCGCGACCTCTACAAAAGTCGCATCCAGCTGTTGGATGATCAGGTGATTTGTTCGGTACTTAGCGCAGAGATTGGGGGCTTGTTTGTGACGCTGCCATAACCAGTTCGCAAAACCAATGCAAAGAGATTTCGCCCAGTCGTGCGAAAGCGAAGATGCTAGCAGCATCGCTTCTTTCTCAAGTCGGATACTGTTAAGACACCCAATACATTTCCCGTTGCCATTACCAGGGATTCGAACTCCGCATTGAGGGCAATTGTGTGCGCTTTCTGAACCAGGCACACAGGCAATACAGTACGGAGCTCCAGCATCTGTATTCCCGGCAACTTTTCGGTATCGACGACAAACGGAACAGGTACGATGAGTTACTTTGTAGCGGCACGAGTCACACACTTTGTCGTTAATGCCTAAAGATGGCATTGCGGACAATCTCGTTGACATCTTGCCGCAAGCCCCGCAAGGATTTGGCGTTCGAAAAAACGGCACGCAGGACGGACACACTGGTTTCCCATCGCTGATCAATCCAGCTTTGGCGAACGTCTTCTCACATCTAATACAGACTCGCCCTTGATTGGTACATTGACGGCATACCGGAGGTGTTGTTTCGAGACGATGTACACGGGTAGATTTGCCACAGGTTGAGCAACTTTTGGGCACAAAAATACGTACATAACATTTTGTACAGTAGTCTCTTTGCAAATAAATTCGATGGGCCTTGCTGATTGTGTCCCCACATTCATCACAATAACGCCCAAATTTTGAATCTATGCTCATAGCTGAAAACCCGCTTTTGTCAGAAGCAAATTAGCGCGTTCAGCACGCCAACCACCAGTTTTCCGCCTATGGATTTGCCTTAACTGCTTACGTACCGTACAGAGTTGAGGCTTGCGAATCCTGCTTTGTCCTGGTTTTAACTGATCGACAACGCTCCTCAACCAAATAGGTAATTTGTACGAGTCATCAAATACACGTTGGCTCAAGCCAATCTCACTACAAATGGCAAGAAAACCGCAAGGCCAATCTTTAATCAATTCATTTAGCAACAAACACTGATGTACGCGTTCATTGACCCGGGCAAATTCGACTCTCTTTGAAGAGACAGATCCGAGCATTAATGAAAGGCAAGGCCTATTTCCAAGTATTCTAAGTCTGAGTTTTACGGCTCGAAGTACCAAGTAAATACCTGAGAAAAACTCTTGCGCAGAAAGATGATGCCCGAAAAACACCACCTGATCATCCATCAAACCTCTGAGTAATTGATGTTGGAAATCACATAGATCTCCAAACATAAATTCATTAAGAGCACCTTCTTGAACAAGAAATAAATGTCCGCATTGATTACAACTCGGCCAAGCTGAACCTTGTCCAAGGTAAACAAATGGCGCATCACAATTGGGACAACCATCAATCAAAGTATTGCAATGTTTAGCACACACAGTCACGAACGAGAGACGCCATTCTTTACGCAAGAAATTCTTCTCTTTCAAGCACGAAGGACAGAAAGAGAGTGTGTGCTTTCTATTAGATTGTTTATGCACACCCAAGGAATTAATCCATGGAGTTACAGCAATATTAGCCTTGTCTGATTTCCCGGTTTTCGTATTGAGGTTCTTCATCCAAGAACTTAACGTCATGTCCTCGAGTACTTGGTCATCAATCTTGACAAACCGCGAAAGGTCCTCCAGAAAGCGCACACTCGCGTTACGGTCTAAGTCCATTCTCCAACATGTGTTATTCGGGAAAAATTGGCGATAGAACGCTCCCGGGCTTCTTCCATGGGCTCGTGAAATTCGAATCAAGTAGGAACTTAAGAGCTCACCTGAATTTGGAGCTGGACGAATGACCCAGGGTTCAACGTGAGTCATAGTCGGCGAGCCACTTCATCCCATTCTCCTGGTTTGGTCCAGGGCAAGTTTTTGAGAATACGCGCATCTATCTTCTCAACGCCATTGTTAATCGCGAAACAAGCTGCCGCTTTCAAGAGCTTCACTGTCGAGCCGATCGTCTCTCCGCACATGCCATAAATAATTGGAGCAATTTCTCTTGTGGCCAAGCCTGAAGGTTCCGCCAAGGGCAATAACCTTTCATAACTGGCCAAAAACCGCAAATACTCCGCATCGAGCCGCCACCTATCTAGAGGTGCCGGCTCAAATCTCGATTTCATTTGGGGATCAGAGTTCAGCGCGTTGATAGCAGCCTGAGTGCCTGCCGCGACGATGGAAATTTTCAAATCGTTGCTTAATCCCTTGATGGCAGCCAATAAATCCGCCGCTTTTTTCCCGGCATTTGACAGGTTATTGAATTCGTCAATGACCAGTAATCTGACTGAGGCGTATTGAAGTGCAGATTTCACCTGACGTTTTTTTAGCGAGGCAGGGTCTTTTTCACGGTGTGATATACCAAGTGCCCAAAGAATTGTTGACCACAATTCAGACTCATCAGGGGTATCTGGCATTTCAATATGCAACAGAGGCGCTATTGGCGCCCCAGCTGCGGTAATCTGGATTGGATGGCGGCAGGCGAACCGCTCTAATATTGAGCTTTTTCCGTTACCGCTTCTCCCCACAACCAAAAGATTTGGCATCCGAAGTGTTTTTGGATAGATGAGTAGCTGATCTAATTGTTCAAGAATTCGAGTTGCTCTGGTGTATCCAACCCAGCGATCCGACTGACAGAACTCGATCCTTTCCGGAGTAGGAAGGGTCAGTACGTCAGCAACCTCCTCATTCAGATGCGCAAATTTAGTCATCAATTCATCGTCTCAGTGAGATCTCATCGAAGGGCTCAATATCTTGCGCAAAAGGGTCATCTTCATTGGCAACAGAAGCTGATTCGATCAGCGGGAAAGTACCAGACTTTAAAGTCAAAGTGGCGTTAGATTCTCCTGAGTTTAGATTAGCCCCGTTCATAGAGGGATTTCTTGTAGCCTGGCGGCGAGCAGCTTTAGTCTTATGTTTCGCTTCTTCAATACGAGAACGCATTCGTCCCAAGGCCTCAAAGATCATGTTTTCATCGACATCTTCCTTCCCTTGAGTTTTCAGCAACTGCTGAACTTCTTTTAGCTCCCACACGCTCATCGCGGGTTGGCCAATATTTCGATATGGTATGACAACATACCTGTTGTCAGCAGGATCAAAAAAATAGATCTTGCTGATGTCCCGCGGGTCTCGACGAACAACAAAGGTTTTCTTCTCGCGCTTGTTCTCTGGATCAATTGAGTTGATATAGGGATCTAGGATGTGATCGTAATAAGTGATGCAATCGATTTTGATTCCATATTGTTGAACAGTCCGTTCAAAAAATGGCATGAAATCCAAACGCACTCTAAGCGGGTCCTCGGGAATCGGCATGATCCCGGTTCCTGTCATATGCTCGTCCCCCATCACGCCCAACTCCCATTTTCGTCGGGGCGACATTCCCAGTTGCGAGTGAACGCGCTGGTGATAAACGTTGACTATGAAATCCACTAAATAACGCTCAAATTCCTTAAGTGTCATCGCTGCATTTTTTTCAGAGTCGTAACCTTTGCGTTTCGTTGGGTTTGAGAAAGTTGCTCCTGGCAGTTTGCGAATCTCATTGGCCATTGTGCCCATCAGGCGCTCAATATGACCACCGTAATGCGGCAGCAGCACAGGCCTCCACTGCAGATCGACGTTGTATTCAACACAAGCCCTATCAAGAACTGCTCCACGAAACTCTTTTGCATTGTCCGTGTGAACAACACTCATGACACCCCAAACACTCCAGTCACCCTCGATTCCAAGTTCGGCAAGGTACTCGCGTTTAGGACAAATTGCATGAGCAATACACATACCTACAGATGCGGCACTGGGCTTTTCGTAGGTGACGTAAAGACCAGCAACAGTTCTAGTACACACGTCAATGGCCAAAGTCATCCAGGGCCTACCTATCGGCTTTCGATGAACCTCATCCACTAAAATGATGTCAGCTTCCGTGTGATCGATTTGCACCACCGCAAGTGGATAATCGGCGCCTGGGAATTGCCCAAGAATAGGGGCGTACTTGTTACGAGCCGCCTCCTGGAATCCTCTCCGTCGCATCGTAGCTGCTGGGTCAAGTAGGTTGAGTCTGTGCCGCACAGTGTTTGAGTGTGGGGCCACAATTTTCGCTAAGCGACATCGTCTATTGACTTCTTCAATCACATCCTGGGGCTTGTGACGCTGCTTGTTCAGATAAATATCTTCAATAACGCTCTCGACGATTTTTTCTTGCTCCTGAGCCAACAACTTACTCCCATACTTTCGGCCTCGTTTTGATGGAACCAAAGCAGATACATGTCCCGCCCCTTGATAGTTCTTCAGCCAACGGTACAAGGTTGCTACATGAACTCCACTGCTATCAGCAATCTTTTCAGCATCGGTTCGAGAACGAATAGGGTTCTCGAGCAGTGGCTTAATCACTAAAAATCTGCGCTGAGCTTCGGCCCATTCCTCCTCGCTATAAAGTGTTAGGTCGTTATGGCCTACAACACTTGTGTCCTTTAAACCACCATCATTTGCTACGAGCTTAATCTCATCGATGCGAAGACGCTCGCTCTCGTGCGTTCGCAAGTTCAGCGCCAAAACACTTTCGACGGAGATCAGATGAGTGATTTTGAATTGTTCCTCTTTGTAAGTCACCAATTGACCAACGTCCACCATGAAGAATGCTTTTGATATCCCTGGCATATCAAGCTCCGACCAACCAAATGGTGCTGTTCATGGTCAATTTTTCATTCAGAAATACACCAATCTGTCCACAAGCCACTAACCTCCATAGTTCTGGAATGGCTCTCAATCTGGTCTCCTGGTAAAGATACGATGCAGCCAACAGGGCTTGTGGCGTGGTTGGTCCTAGAGCTTTGAGAGTGTAGAGAAGCTGATCACCGATCAGCGTTTGGGGATCTAGAGCTCGATAGCGTCGAAGAAATTGGGCATTCTTCAAGTAAGGGGTTCTGATCTCGCGTTCGGTCACTATTTTGAATTTCCAACCTCTCAAACGACAATATCGAACCGCAGCTTTGAATCGAGGTCTGTAGCTTTTCCAATTGGCTCTCAGTTCGTCAATCGGCTTTACCTCATACACAATTGTTTTGACATTACCTTTGGGCGTTGACCACTCAGCCAAAACATCTGGCGTGTAACGCCTTTTAACCCCCTCAATATCGTAGTACAGGGAGAAAGGTTGTTCACAGATGCTTTTAACCGCAGGGTGAAAGTCCAGCACCGCAATCCAATCCCTTTCTAAAGAAGACTCAAAATTCGCGCTTTCTCCACCTGTCGAAACACGGCCAGTCAGACACCTTCGACTAGTTTTAAGCGGTCGGACAGGGTGCTTAGAATCCAGTTGCGTCATTAATTATGATTTCCTATCCAGTCGCACTTAAAAGTGTAATTTGGTCGCATTATTTAAACAATATAATGCGTTTAAACCCTTGATTTTACAAGATCTATAGTCGCATTATTAAATAGAATTAACAGGAGGAAACCCACCCTCGCCAGGAGAAATTACGCTGGCACACCAAGGTATTTTGTTCACCGATGAGGTATTGGAATTTGATCGACGTTGCCTTGAGTCGCTGCGTGAGCCGCTTGAAACCGGGCGTGTAAATATTTCCAGATCAGGTCACCAGGCCAGTTTTCCGGCAAGGTTTTTGTGGGTGTGCGCCCACAACCCCTGCCCCTGCGGCTGGTTTGGGCACCCTGCCAAAGAATGCCGATGCACACCCGACCAAGTAAGAAAGTATCAAAACAAACTGTCTGGCCCCTTGGCCGACCGGCTGGATATTTCAGTTGAGGTGCAAGCCATTGACCACGGCACACTGCTACACGGGGAAACAGACCACGCCGAGTTGGGCAGCAGTACCGAGCTGCGCAAACAAGTTGAACAGGCCCGCACCATTCAGCTACAACGCCAGGGCTGCCTGAATGGTGAAATGAGCGCAGGCCAAATTAACAAGTATTGCAAACCCGCCAGCATCGCTGAAAAACTGTTGCTGGCCTACGCCCAGAAAAATCATCTTTCAGCCCGTGCACTGCATCGAATTTGCCGGGTGGCACGCACCTTGGCTGACCTTGACCAAGCAGGTCAAATTGATAAAAAACACATTGCTACCGCCATTCAATACCGAAAAGCGCTGGCTGGCGAGGCGGGTAGCCAATCGCCCGTGCACCACCCGACTCACAACCCGTAAGCCACTCGCAGCAAGGTAAGCGGGTGTACCAGTTCCGGTTTTTTGTCAGAGGTCTGGACAAGGTCCAGGATTTCAATACCCCAGGCAATTTGCCGACCCGTTAACTGACAGTCGGTCGACAAATAGTCAGGGGCCTGCTCAGCCATTTGCCTGAACACACGCTGCCCCAACTTGATCGCCCCGGGAAAATCTTCGCGCTGGTTGCCCCAATGACAGCCGAAGCCGGGGCTACCCTTAACCACATTCACTTCGGTGTGGGGCACCAGACCTAACAAGGTCTCGGTGTGCCGGGCAATACCCAAATGGGCACCACCCAGGAACGGTTCGTGATAATTCACCTTGCCCAGGGGGTTGCTGAAATCGGTTCTCAAAGCGCTTTCTCCATGCAAGGCGATCAGGTATTCAGTGGGCGCCCAAAATACTTCCTTCACTTGCTGAATTTCTGCATCGTCCGGAAAAAGAGTTGGCAAATGGTGTGTGAATACTCTTGAACAAGCGGGGCTTGGGGAAACAATGGCGTACCCCCTTTGCGCCAAAGCCAACAAGGGCGGTATGTTGCTTCGCGCCAAATCAGCAAAACCGGAAAGGTCGCCCGCGTTCAGTTTGGCGTGGCCACAACATGACTCAAGATTGGCTACCACACACTCAATGTCATTGTGCTCCAGTACTTGAATCAAGTCCCGGCCAATTTCTGGCTCGTACAAATTCACGTAACAACCGGCAAAAATAGCCACCTGCCGGGGTACCTGGCCATGGTCTGCCACTACGGCGGCCTGCGAGGGGTTGGCCATAATTAGACTACTCGCCTGAGCAAGAAATGTTCGCTTGGCCAATTTGGGCAACCAGGCTTGTGCGTCAACACCCGTCATGCGTTCCATCAACTTGCGCACAGCACTGCTGTCCACAATTGTGTTTGCCAACGCAGTAACAACCGGAATACCAGCCAGATGAGAGAAAGGATGGTGCCGCTCAAAAGCGTTGGTATAACTGACACTGCCCTTGGCAAACTTTACAGCCTTGGCGCGCAGCATGGTGGCCGGAAAATTGATTTGCTGGGGGTGTGGCGCGATGTAGGGGCAATGGCCCACATGGCATTGGTCGCACAGGTGGCATTGATCGGCCAGGTTCAGATAGCGCGATTTGGGTACGCTGCGAAGCTCTGAGTCGGCAGACTCATCAATCAGGTCGAACAAAGCGGGAAAGGTGCTGCACAGGGACAAACAACGCCTGCAGGTGGCGCACACGTCGAACACGCGCTCCATGCTCGCCAAGCATTGCTGTTCATCGAGATAATCGGGGCTGGCCCAGGTAACACTGAGCCCAAATGCTTCATGAGCACTGCCATCCACTAGAGCCTGAGCCATGCTCACCCCCGATGTTGTTGTTCTACCCCAAACGGAATTAGATGACTTGTTTTGCGTCCAGGTCGAGCATACCAAATCCAGCTGAACAATTGCAGAACCCACAAAATGCCCAAAGAAAGCCGCATGGCATCGGTACTGTCCAACCCCAATGCCACGAAGATATCAATGCCTATGCCAATGCCCCATTGAATACTGAAGGCACCGATGAAAATCAGAAGGTTCAAAGCCGTACTGGAACGACCCGTGAGTTTCTTTGGAAATGGCTTGTTGCAAGTGGCATAAGTCATGATGCCGGACGAGATCAGGAATGCATGGATCAACCAGCCCCACAAGCTTGACTGCTCGCCCTGCACAATTTGAACAGCGAATACCAACAGTGACAAACCCATGCCGATCAACATGATTTGATCTTCATCGCCCCCCGCCTTGGACACCCGTTTGGTCAGAAAGCCCAAAGCAAGATAACCCAGCATGAGCACTGCGGAAATCCAGAACATATTTTGCGCGGCCTGTGCATTGCTGACCCCGATCACATTGGTGAACCAGGGGCCAACCCACAAACCATGAAAAGCCATAAAACCACCTTGCGTGATCATGGCCAAAGGCGCAACACGCCAAAAATGAGGGTGTGCATAAATGGCCCGGTAACCCTGGGCCATGTCGGCAACCGACTGGGTTTTTTGGGGTTTGAACAAAGCTGGCAAAGCAAACCACAGTGCCAGACCAGCCAATACACACAACACTGCTGCCACCCCAAACACACCGCGCCAACCCAAAGCAGGCAAAGCGGCTTCCACGGGCGTGGTCACGGTGAGTGCCCCAAACGACCCGGCCACCAGCATCCAGGATGACAGGCTGGCCTGCATGTGCGGCCTGAAATACAGGGAGTAGGCCTTTACGGCCGCCATTAAACACGCCGACACGCCCACACCTATCAGGGCTCGGCCCAACCACAACACCAGATAAGAATCGGCAACTGCGAACAGCAGGGCACCCAGCGCTGCAAATCCGATCAACACTGCCTCAACGCGCCGCGGGCCGTAACGATCCAGCATGACCCCCACAGGCAACTGCATAATGGCAAAGGACAGAAAATACGCCGAGGCCAGAAAACCCAACTGCCCGGCGGTCAACCCCAGTTCTTGAACCAAGGGCTGTGCGATTACGGCATTGATGGCCCTGAACGCATAGGACATCACATAGGCGGCTGCGAAAATAATGAACATGCGCATGGCAAGGCTGCCATTCACATACATGTGCTCTACACCATCAGGCCCAATTTCACGCGATACATTTTCGGGGTTGTACTGCATTACTGCCCCAACAGGGAAAAGCCACCGAACCAGGAAGTGGCCGAATCGGGATTGGCAGCCTCGCCAGGGCCCATCATCAACACCTCATACAAAACGCCTTGGTGCTCAAAAAAACGGGCCTGCGCAAAAGCAGCCTCACCGCTGGGCAACTTGCCTGTGATGGACATTTCATAGACAGTTTTGCCCAACCATTGAATGGGCTTTACCTCGGCTTGGCCCGCCGCAATATTGTTGGCAACCGCCTGGGCCAAAGCGTCGCGCAGGGCTTGGCCTTGCGCTGCCAATTCGCCCTGCAAGGGCACAGTACCCACCGCAAAATACAAGCCTTCAATTTGCGCAGCCTGCAAAGTTAAAGGCACCTGCAAGCCGATCAAATCCATGGTTCGGGTGGCTTGCGCCGGTTTGTCGGGAAAAGTGGCCATGTAGCCGATGTCGGTATTGGGCACCACGCGCCAGTTGAACTGGGGCGAACAAGCGAGCAGGGCGCATAATGCAAACAGGGAAACGAAAATTGCACGGCTTGAAGCGAAGGCTGTTTTCATGAGGCGCTTTGAGGCGAAAATTAGGCAGGTGCTCCATTGTAGGGGCTCTTGATACAGATCAATAGCAGTGATAACCAGAGTGTGAACAGAATGGGTATTGTGAAATTCAAATCAAAAGCAGCAGGTGACATTGTGATGTTCAAATCCAATGCAGACCAACTATTCCGGATCATGGGCATTGAACCCAGTGAGCGGGGCGTGATCGAACCACGCGATCTTGCGCATGCCCATGCACAGCTGGTGGCGGCAGTGAACACCGAGCGCATGGCCCGCGCCGAAAACCCGATTGATGAAGACGAGCTAAGCGCTGAAGAAAAAATTGCCCTGAAAAACCATGTGGGCCTGGAACAAAGGGCTTACCCTTTGTTAAAAATGCTGGAAGAAGCAGCAAAAAAAGAGGTGGATGTGCATTGGGGGTTCTGATGAACCCCCTTGCTGTAGATTGATAGTATTAAGCGCTTGCTGTTTCGCGGCGACGCACAGGGCCGGCAATGGCTTCAACCTGCATTTGGGTTTTCTTGCCCATGCCAATTAAAAAGCCCAGTTCAGCCACCACAAACAGGGGGCCGATCGCCAAGCCAATCAGGTCATCAACAAAAGCAGGCTTGCGGCCCTCGTAATAGTGGCCCACAAACTGGATGATCCAGCCCACCACAAAAATACCCACGCCAGCACCCAGCCAGGCCAAGGTGCTCAAGGTTGCAAAGTGCCCGGCAACCAGCAGCAGTGCGCCGTGAATGACAAACATGGCCAAACCGTAAGCGAGGCTGAGTTTGAGATAAAACAGGCTGGACAGCAAAAACACCACCAATGCAGGCGTAACCGCGATGCCAGCAACATCAACCGACACGCGCGACAACAGGATAAGCACCGACAACACGATAATTGGCACGCCCACGAAGTGGGTGGCAATGTTGCGTGGGTCTCGGTGATAAGTGGCATAAGTTGCCAGTTGATCGACCAACGTTCTCATGGCTTGTTCTCCTTGAAGCGGCAATTGCTCTAAATGTTTGATTTTGAGCTTGTATGGTTACAAATCAAGCCTGAAAGGTCTGTCAATTGCCTGACATTTGATGCTAATTTAGTAGAACAGGTGGAGACATAACAAAAAAACAATGCAGACACACAACATTCAACAAATATTGAACCGCGGAAAATGGTTTGCCAATTTGCCCGGCAACCTGCAACAGGCTTTGCTCAAGCATGGTGTTTTGCGTCAGTTTCAAAACGGACAGCGACTGTTTTCCAGAGGCGACTGTGCCGACGGCTTGTATGCGGTGCTTAGTGGGTCGGTCCAAATTGTGGGCGCGAGCAAACACGGCGCCGAGGACAAGCACGTGATCCTGACCCTGATTGACCCACCCGACTGGTTTGGAGAAATTTGCCTGTTCGACCGCCAACCCCGCACCCACGATGCGCTGGCAGACGGACCTGCCACTGTATTTCATGTGCGACAAGCCCTGCTGGATCAACTGATTTCAGAGAACCCCAATTACTGGCGTGAATTTGGCTTGCTGTTGACCCAGAAGGTACGCCTTATTTTCGGGGCCATCGAAGACGCGGCCCTGTTACCCACCCCCACCCGCCTTGCCCGCCGTTTGCTACAAATGGCCGAGGGCTACGGCATACGATCAGACAGCAGCACTGTGAGCGCGCGTACCCTGCATGTGTCGCAAGAGAAGCTCTCAGCCATGCTGTCAATTTCGCGGCAAACAGTGAACCAGATGCTGAAGGAACTGGAGCACGAAGGTTTACTTCAACTGGGAAGGGGGAATATCGAGATCTTGAATCTAGAAGGGTTAAAACGGAAGGCAGAACTGATTTGACTGCATCCAATCTCTGGTTATTCGTGTTCTATGGGTGTCACCGCGAGGTTTGACTCCGTATTAAGCACGAACGACAGAGGGAAAAATGACAAAATTTAGAATGAAATGGTTGGCGCTGGCAGTTTCGGGCGCTTTAGTTGCCGCTTGTGGATCGGATGACAGCAACGAACTTGCCGCACTGCCCGCTGGCGACATGCTGGTTTTGACCGCGACAAACCAACTTATCAGCTATGACAAAACCCAGCCTGGTGTGATTCGCACGTCTGCTACCGTATCTGGTATTGCTTCCGGGTTTGCAATTGTGGGTATTGATTTCCGACCACGTGACGGGCAACTGTACGCTGTAGCACGTAACAACGGAATGACAGGTGTGCCCAACGAAGGACGTTTGTACACAATTAACACGCGTACAGGCGCAGCGACTGAAGTTGCGATTCTGACGCCCCATCCAAGCGATTCAAGCGCCCCGTATTCAGCGCTGTCCGCAGCACCTGCAACATTTGGGGTTGATTTTAATCCCGCTGCGGATGCACTTCGCGTGATCAGCAGCACAGGTCAAAACCTACGCGTCGTATTAAATGCAGCCCCTACAGCCACGCCCCCGGTGCCCGTGGGTGCAACATTCACCGATGGTGATGTGAATGGTGCAGCGGCCAATATTTCTGGTGCGGGTTACACCAACTCGTTTGATGGTACTACAACCACTCGTTTGTTCAACATCAACGCCACAACCGACACATTGACATTGCAAGATCCACCAAACAATGGCACACAAGTTGTTGCAGCTCCATTGGGCGTTGACGCGACAGGCAACGTGGCATTCGACATCGATGCGCGCAACAACCGTGGCTTCGCAGTGATGACAGTGGGTGGGGTGACTGGTTTGTACACAGTTTCCATTCCAGACGCCACTGCCACTCTTCCTGTGCCCGCGGCTACCACAGCCGTTGGCACGCTGAATGTACCCAATCCAGTAATTGGCATGGTCTTGATTCAGCCAACAGCCCCGCAAGCCATTGCTTTAGATGGCAACACCGCTGGTTCGCAGCGTCTGCTAAAGTTCGGCATTCGCAACCCCAATTCAGCTACAGCCACAGCTATTTCCGGCTTGCCCGCCGGAGAACGCCTTTTGTCAATCGACTACCGCCCGAGCAATGGCAGATTGTACGGTTTGAGCAGCACGGGCAAAATCTTCACGATCAATCCAGACACTGGCGCGGCCACTTTGGGATCTACTTTGAGTATTGCCACTGCAATCACGAACGGTTTGACAGCGGGAAAGAGCTACGCAATAGACTTTAATCCCCTGGCGGATGCATTGCGCATTGTCAGTTCGCCTGACGGTGATGGCGCCTCCAAGAACTATCGTGTTGCGGGCGCAAACCTGGAAAGCACTGGGGCGACAGCCACGGACGCCGACCTGACACTGGGTGGCTTGACTACCGGCTTTGGTATTGCGCAAATAGCATACTCAAACAGCTTTGCAAACCCCGCACCTACTGCCACTCGAATGTTTGATATCGATGCAGACAACAACCGTTTATTACAACAAGTACCTCCGAATGATGGTACTTTGACGGTGATCGGTAGTACAGGCTCAGTGTTCAATGATTACGGTGGTTTTGACATTTCCGGAGGCGACAACGGCATGGTGTTGATGGCCAACAGAGTTGGTGCTACTGGTGCATTCAGCTTGTTCACGGCAAACCTCGGCACTGGTGTTACGACAGCTGCCGGTACATCCACTGGTACGAACGAAATCGGTACTGGAGCAACAGCAAGCACTGATGTTCGCGCATTGACTGTGAAGTATTAATTCGGTCTTCACAAACAAAACCCCCGGTCCATAAGACCGGGGGTTTTTTTATTGACACCATCGAAATTACTTCAACGCGACCGCAGTACCGATGAACATGATTTCACCGGAAGGTCGGTTGCCCAAAGGCGATCCACCAGCAGGTTCCAGCGTCACCTCGAACAACTGCTGTTCAACCAAATCGGGAAGCCTGTCGGCGCGCACCACCATGGGTTTGCCCCATTCCATCAAACCCAGCGAGGTAGGTGCCGGGTCACTCGGTGCTTTGGTCCACAGCTGCAACGTTTTACCCATGTTGGCCGGGTTTCCTTCAATGGGCAAATTGCCAATTTGATAAACACGAATCGTGTCATCGGGCATGGCTTCCACCAGCCACTCGGTGGTTTTGTCAGGGCTTTTCATCACCGCAACATAACGGGGCGCATCGTTCACATCCTGATTAACCCCCAGCAATTGAACGCCCAACACCACCACGGCAGTGCTGGCTGCAACTGCCCAGCCTTTCCACAACCAGGCGAAAGAAGAGGCTGCTGTTGGAACAGTTTTTCCGCCAGCGGCGGCAATGGAACGGTCTACTTTGGCCCACACTTTGGCACTGACCGGTTCTTGCTCAAACTTTCTGGACATGGCGGCAAAATGTTCAGTCCAGCTGCTCACTTCTTTGGCCAGCTCGGGGTCCTGGTTCAAGCGCCGCTCGAAATCCTGTCGCTCAGCGTCTGTCATTACGCCGAGCACGTACTCGCCAGCCTCAACAATCTTGGCTTCTGTCTGCGTCGTCTCTGTCATGACAAACACTCCTTCAGTTTCAACAATCCTCGGCGTATCCAGCTTTTGACGCTACCGAGGGGCGAATTCAATCGTTCTGCAATTTGCTCATGGGTGTATCCGTCTACAAAGGCCAACACAATGGCGTTGCGTTTGGTTTCATCCAGTGTGCCCAGACACGCACTGAGCTTCTCAGCTTCCTGAGCCAGCTCCTGGTTGTCGTTGGTCGACAGCTCGGGTACGTCGTGCTCTTCGGAAGACACTTCCATCAACCGTTTGCGCACCGTGTTTAACGCTTGGTTGCGCACCACCGTGTACACCCAACCGCGCGCAGACCCCAAGGCGGGAGAGTATAACCGAGATCGATTCCAGACCTTGACCATGGCATCGTGTAAAACCTCTTCGGCCAGTTCACGCCGTTTCACGATTCGGTACGCCACGGCGAATAACCAGCGACTGTCACGCGCATAAATGGCCTGCAATGCAAACTTTTCACCACGAGCGCAGGCCAGAAGCGCAGCCTCGTAGTCAAAGTCGCTGGGGTCTGGAGAAATTTTTTCAGTCACGTTAACACTACTCGCTGCAAGGTAAAACAGATGCAAAAAGGGAGGGCAAAAACCGAGGCCCCCCGCTTGGGTTAAAACACTCAACCCGATTTAATCTTCCAGCAGGGCTCGCAACATCCAGGCGGTTTTCTCATGAATATCCATGCGTTGCGTCAGGATGTCTGCCGAGGGCTGATCATCACCGTCTTCAATGATGGGAAAAATTTCGCGGGCAGTGCGCGCAATCGCCTCATGCCCCTTGGCAAGGATTTCCACCATCTCCATGGCCTTGGGCGGTTTGGCTGGTGCGTCTTTCAAAGTGCTTAACTTCGCGAATTCTGCGTAGGAGCCCGGCGCATGAAAACCAAGTGCCCGAATACGCTCTGCGATTGGATCGACAGCATTCCACATTTCGGTGTACTGACCCATGAACATGGTGTGCAGGGTGTTGAACATTTTGCCTGTCACATTCCAGTGGAAGTTGTGCGTGGTCAGGTACAAGGTGTAAGTTTCAGCCAGCAGGCGACTAAGGGCCTGGGCAATCGCCGCACGCTTGGCATCGGGGATACCAATATTGATTGATGGCATGTCGGGTTTTTTTGCTGCTTTGGCCATTTTTCTCTCTCCAGTTTTATTCGTTTGGTGACAGACCCAGTGGATTGGAAATAGTTGCAACTCCGTTGATGTGCACTGACCCAAAATACAGTTTGCCATCAAAGGGCGTTACCTGCGTCAAGTAATAATAGTAGGCACCAGCCTTCTCAGCTTGCAGGTTGGCAATCACGGTGCCTTGCGGGTTGATTGCCAGTGCCATGGCCCTGGGCTTGATCGGGAATTGAACGTAGTTCAATAATTTTGCCATTGCTTTGCGCACAGCAGGTTTGTCGGCGAGTGAATCGAGCAGCGGGTCACGTAAACTGGGTACTGCAAGCCAGTAGTTACCATCGGCATCCGTGCGGATATTGTCGGGAAAGCCGGGCAGGCCATCGACGAATACCTCACTGGTTCCAGCCTTTTCACCTTGCAACCAATACCGAACAATTCGGTATTCTCCAGTTTCATTCACCAGCACATAATCGCCAGCTTTTGAAATTGTGACACCATTGGCAAACTGCAAGCCGCCAAGTAATGTTTTGGTTTCACCGGTGAGGAAGTCATATTGGAGCAATCTTCCATTGGGGCCATGCTCCACAATATCGAGCACATAACTGTTCAAATCAAATTTGCTGGAAGCGTCGGAAAAATAGGCATAGCGACCATCGGCACTTACGGCCACATCGTCCACAAATTTGAATGGCACACCCTCCGACTCAGTCGACAACACCGTGACTTCGCCCTGCAGGCTCACTTTCAGTAGACCTTTGATTGCATCGGCCACCACCAAATACCCTTCGGGATGAAACACCAAACCCAAGGGGCGGCCTTTGGTGTTAGCGATCAAATCAAAAGGAGTCGTTTGGGGACTTTCAGGAACCTGCAACTTGCTTGGATCGAATCTAACAATTTCACCTGTGTTCATTCCGGTGTACAGCAAACCATCTGCACCGGGTGCGATTGACTCGGGCTGCAGCAGGTTGTAGGTGCCAAATACTTGCGCGTCTTGCAACAAATTATTATAGGCATATGGGCCCGAGGTCAGGCTGGGCATGGGTGCAGGCTTCCAGGCCACAGGTTCCACAGGCGTTGAACCAAACAACACCGCACCACCCATTACCGCAGCTGGCAGCAATACCACTGCAACCAAAACTTTGCCCAAAACACGCATGTTGTTGACACCTTGTAATTTCCGTTAGCATGGATGATATCGGAGGAAACAAGCCGAACCATCAAAATAATCAGGAGACCCGTTGTGAATTTTGAACCAAGCGCCAAAGCGCAAGACTTTGTAAAGCGCGTTCGCGCCTTCATGAAAAACGAAATTGCGCCGCTTGAAGCCGCCTACTGGGACAAAATTGAAGCCCAGTGCAATGGCCGCGAGTGGAACAACTGGCGTATTCCCCCCGAAATGGAGGCCCTGAAAAGCAAGGCCCGCGAGGTGGGCTTGTGGAATATGTTCTTGCCCGACGAAAAACTGGGTGCGGGCCTGAGCACCATGGAATACGCGCTGGTGGCCGAAGAAACAGGCCGAAGCCTGATGGCACCTGAAGTGTTTAATTGCAATGCGCCCGACACCGGCAACATGGAAGTGCTGTGGAAATACGGCGATGCAGAGCAGAAAAAAGAATGGCTTGAGCCGCTGCTTGCGGGAGAAATTCGATCTGTTTTTTGCATGACTGAACCCGATGTGGCCAGCAGCGACGCCACCAATATGCAAGCCACCGCCACGCTGGAAGGCGACGAAGTGGTGATCAACGGCACCAAGTGGTGGAGCAGTGGCATTGGCGATCCGCGTGCAAAAATCGCCATTGTGATGGCACGCACGGAAAACCCGGATTTAGACCGCCACCACCAACACACCATGGTGCTGGTGCCTTTGAATACTCCGGGCGTTTCAATCAAGCGCATGCTGCCAGTGTTCGGCACTTACGATGAACCCCATGGCCATGGCGAGGTGGAGTTCAAGAATGTGCGCGTGCCCTTGGGCAATGTAATTGCGGGCTTGGGCAAAGGGTTTGAGATTGCACAAGGCCGCTTGGGGCCTGGCCGCATTCACCACTGCATGCGCTGCATTGGTGCGGCCGAGGAATCGCTGGACCTGATGATCAAGCGCGGTATTTCGCGCGTGGCATTTGGAAAGCCCTTGATTAATTTGGGCGGCAACCGCGAACGTGTGGCTGAAGCACGGCTGGCCATTGACCAAGCCCGCTTGTTAACACTCTACGCCGCATGGAAGCTCGACCAACTTGGCGCACTGGGTGCGATGACAGAGATTGCAGCCATTAAAGTGGTGGCGCCCAATGTGCTTGAGCAGGTGGTAGACATGGCCATTCAAATGCATGGTGGAGCTGGCGTTAGCCGCGACACGCCACTTTCTGGCTTCTACATTCAGGCGCGCAGCCTGCGCCTGGCCGACGGCCCCGATGAAGTTCACAAAGGGGTGATTGCCCGCATTGAGATGATGAAGCGAGGGTTCAAATAATGACCGACTCTGCAAAATCGGTCATCGACACAGGTGGTGAGGTTCGCCAGGGCGAAGAGTTGAATACCGATGTGGTAACAGGCTGGCTGCGCACGAAAGGTTTAACGCTGAGCGACAAGCCAGAGTTAACGCAATATTCTGGTGGCGCTTCCAACTGGACCTACCGTTTGAAATACCCCGAAGCCGATTTAATTCTGCGCCGCCCACCCAAAGGCACCAAAGCCAAAGGTGCGCACGACATGGGTCGCGAATTTCGTATTCAAAGCCTGTTGAAACCGGTGTACCCCTATGTACCGGCCATGGTTGGGCATTGCGCTGATGAGTCGCTGATTGGCAGCGAGTTTTATGTGATGCGCCGCATCGAGGGCATTATTCCGCGCAAGCACATGCCACGCGGTGTGCAGCTTGATCGCGATGAAGCCCGGCAACTCAGCATCAACTTTCTGGATCGTTTGATTGAGCTACACCAGATCGATATTCACACCAGCGGACTGAATAGCTTAAGCAAGGGCAGTGGTTACACACGCCGCCAGCTTGACGGCTGGAATCAACGCTATGACAAGGCACGCACATGGAATGTAAGTTCATTCAACAAGGTGAGACGCTGGCTTGACATGAATTGCCCCGACGATGTGAAGCTGTGCATGATTCACAACGACTGGCGACTTGACAATGTGGTGCTGAACCCAAGCAATCCCACCGAAATCATTGGGGCTCTAGACTGGGAATTGGCCACTGTGGGCGACCCTTTGATGGATTTGGGCAGCGTAATTACCTATTGGGTGCAAGCCGACGACAACTTCTTGATGAAGATATTGCAGCGCCAACCCTCTAACCTGCCCGGCATGATGACGCGCCAGGAAATGGTGGATTACTACATGCAGAAAACCGGCATACACACCCACAACTGGACCTTCTACGAAGTGTTTGGCTTGTTCCGTATTGCCGTGATTGCACAGCAAATTTATTACCGCTACCACCACAAGCAAACCCGCAACCCGGCATTCAAAAACTTCTGGATTATGGTGAATTATTTTGATTGGCGTTGTAAATCTCTGATCAGGAAACTGGGCTGAACACGCATGGGTACCATCTATTTGATTCGCCACGGGCAAGCCAGTTTTGACAGCGCAGATTACGACAATTTGTCCGAGCTTGGACAACTTCAGGCAGCCCAGTTGGGCGCCTGGTTCAAGGCCCGAAAAATTCGCCTGCATGGTTTTTTCAGCGGCAGCATGAACCGGCACTTGCAAACTGCCCAGGCCTTTGCAAGCACCTATGGTGTATTTCAGGAGCCGATACAGCATGCGGGCTTGAACGAATACGACCACGAGGCCATATTGCAAGCGCTGATTGGGCAATACGACGACCCCGATGCATTCGAGCAACAGGTGATGCAGAACGCAGACCCCCGCAAGGCATTTCAGCAAATTTTTGAAAAAGCGATTTTGCGCTGGGTGAGCGGTGAACACGACACCGACTACCCGGAAAGTTGGCGCACATTCAAAACCCGGGTAATGAGCGGCCTGGGCTCCGTGACCGCTCAAGCGATGCAACTAAAACACGGGTCGGGTTCAGCGAATGTGGCAGTGTTTACCTCGGGTGGGCCAATTACAGCAGTTGCTCAAAACCTGTTGCAATTGCCCGATACCAACGCATTCAACTTGAACTGGATGATCACCAATTGCAGTGTAAGCAAACTGTTGTTTGGACAGCGGGGCATCAGCCTGGCAAGCTTCAATGAGCAAGCCCATTTTGAAGGTGAAATTTCAGGCGTGTTGGCAGAACAAGCCAATGGGCTGGAAGCATTTGCTGCCAAACCCAATGGCCTGATTTCCTACAGGTAATACTCCACAGTCAAAACCTTATTGCGCTTTCTTGATTTCGGTGACTGTGTAGTTCGAACCTTCCTGCTTCACATTGAACTTCACTTTGTCGCCTTCCTTCAGGCCTTCCAGCATGGCTTTGTCGGCCACACCAAACACCATGGTCATGGGCGGCATTTCAACACTTTTGATTTCACCGTGTTTCACAGTGATCTTGCCAGTGTTTTTGTTGATCTTGCGAATTTCGCCATCGGCCATTTCAGCTTGAGCAGCACCCTTGGCTTCGGCTTTGTGCGTATGGCCTTGACCACCCACATGCACAGTGTGGTCGTTGGCATTGGCTGCATTTGCAGCCAACAAGGCCAGGGTAATTGCACTCAGTTTCAATGAATTTTTCATGATTTAACTCCTTTAAAGATTAATTGGCAGCCACGGTGATTGTGCCCACCATACCCGCCTGAAAATGACCCGCGATCAGGCATGCAAATTCAAACTCACCTACCCGGTTAAAGGTCCAGACAATTTCGCCAGATTGACCAGCGTCCACATGCGCCATGTAGGGCTCGTCGTGTTCCATGCCTGGAAACTTCAACATCAACTCCGCATGTTTTGCATTTTCGGCTTGCGTACCGATCACGAATTCATGCAATAGTTTGCCGGTGTTTTTTACCCGAAAGCGAATGGTTTCCCCTTCTTTGATTGCAAGCCGCCCGGGCTTAAAGCGCATGTCGTCGCCCATGCTCACATCAATCGTGCGCGCCACATTGAAGGCATCACCCGCAATGCCCCAATCGGTTTGCTCTTTCACCACCGGTGCACTGCTGTGCTTTTTTTCACCATGGGCAAGCGCAACATTGTTCACTCCCCCCAATAACGCAGCACACGCCAACACGATTCCTGAAAATTTAAACATTTACATTCCTTTACTCAAAATGGCTGCTTGCTCACTTAGTGCCCTGAATGGCCTGTAGGTTTACGCACCTGCAGTTCAATGTGCGGCTGGTTTTTCTGTGCCAACTTCATGCTGGGTTGCCCAGCGTCGCTGCTGCGTTTGGGTTTAGCCAGCTCACCTGTGAATTCATAGGCCACTGTGCCCTCAGGGTGTTTGTACCAACCAGGGTCGGAATAATCACCGGGTTTTTGATCTTTTCGCACCTTCAGCATGCTGAACATGCCACCCATTTCGACCGAACCAAATGGGCCGTCACCGGTCATCATTGGAATGGTGTTATCCGGCAGCGGCATTTGCATTTCAGCCATGTCGGCCATGCCGCGCTCACCCATGGCCATGTAATCAGGAATCAGATTCGTGATTTTTTTGGTCATGCCCCGGTGGTCCACGCCGATCATGGTGGGCACATCGTGGCCCATGGCATTCATGGTGTGGTGGCTTTTGTGGCAATGGAATGCCCAGTCGCCTTCCTCGCTGGCAATGAATTCCATTTGCCGCATTTGGCCCACCGCAATGTCCACGGTTACTTCAGGCCAGCGTGAGTTTTTCGGTGTGGGCCCACCATCGGTACCAGTCACTTCAAATTCATGGCCATGAATGTGAATGGGGTGATTGGTCATTGTCAGGTTGCCAACACGCAAACGCACTCGGTCATTTTTGCGTGCCACCAAAGGTGAAATGCCCGGGAACAGGCGACTGTTCCAGGTCCACAAATTGAAGTCGAGCATGGTCATGATTTTCGGTGTGTAGGCACCAGGATCAATGTCGTAGGCATTCAACAAAAAACAGTAATCCCGATCCACTTCGCTGATCAACGGATTTTTATTCTTCGGGTGTGTTACCCAAAAACCCATCATGCCCATGGCCATTTGCACCATTTCATCCGCATGCGGGTGGTACATGAAGGTACCAGGCCGGCGTGCTTCAAACTCATACACAAAGGTTTTACCGGCTGGAATACCTGGCTGGTTCAAACCGGTCACACCATCCATGCCGTTGGGCAAGCGCTGGCCATGCCAGTGAATGCTGGTGTGCTCGGGCAGTTTGTTGGTCACAAATATCCGCACGCGGTCGCCTTCCACCACCTCAATGGTGGGGCCAGGGCTTTGACCATTGTAGCCCCACAGGTGGGCAGTCATGCCCGGTGCCATTTCCCGCAACACGGGCTCGGCCACCAAGTGGAATTCCTTCACGCCGTTGTTCATGCGCCAAGGCAATGTCCAGCCATTCAAGGTAACCACCGGGTTGTAAGGGCGCCCGGTGTTGGGCACCAAGGGGGGCATGGTGTCGGGCGATGTTTGTAAAATGGGTTCAGGCAAAGCGCTCATGGCCACTTTGCTGACGCTGGCCGCAGCCACCGCGCCGCCAGTCAGTGCAGCGGCCTTGAAAAATTCTCGTCTGGAAGTCATGTTCAATATCCTTTCATTTAGTGGCCACGGCCAGCATCACCGCCAGCACTTGCAGCCGCACCACTGACCGACACCATCATGGGCTTGCCCACCACAGTGGCCTGCAAAGCAGCGTCAGCACGCCAAAAATCAGCTTGAGCGTTGATGGCTTGCACCACCACATTCACCTGGTCACGGCTGTCCGCCAACAACTCGAACACCCCAATAAACATGCCGTTGTAACGCAGCACATTTTCATCGGCGATGGTTTGCCGCAGTGGAATGATTTCATCGCGGTAGTGGCGTGCAATGTCGTAGGTGGTGCGGTAAGCGGAATAGCTCTCCCGCAGGGTGGATTGCGCACTGCGCAAGGTGGCCTCAAGCCGGTTGGCTGCAGCCAGTGTGTTGGCATTGAAGGTATCGCGCTTCATGCCGCCCCAATCGAAAATTGGCAGGGCCAATTCAAGCTCATACCCTTTTTTGTTGTTGCGCTCACCGGTGTCGTTTTCAAAAACGGTGTCGTAGCGTATGCCGGCTTCAATGTCCAGAAAACTGGCCACATTGCCCAAACCTTGTGCCTTGGCATTGGCATCGAAACCCTGCTTGGCCATGCGAATGTCCAAACGGTTTTCGCCTTGTTTGGCTACATCAGACGCGGCTTTGGGGGCTTCAGGCAAATCGGGCAGGCGATCGGGTAACTTCAGCTGCGCAGCTTGCTCGGTGTTCAAACCCAACATGCGCACCAGTGCTTCGCGGGTGGCTGTGGCTTTGTGCCGTGTGGCAGCAAGATTAAGCGCAGCATCGGCATAAAAGCTTTGCTGGCGTGCGCGTTGCAAGCGGGTGAAGTTGCCCACTTCCTGCATGCGGCGGGCCAATTCAGCGCTGGTTTGAGCACTTTCAAACACCTGCTGGGCATAAGTGTGTGCCTGTTGGGCGGCAACTGCATCTACCCAGGCCTGGCGAACCTGGGTAACCTGGTCCACCACGCTGCTTGTGAGCTGTAACTGCGCACGGTCAATTTGCGTGCGGGCAATGCCCTGGCGTGCGGGAAAACTCAGCAAATCCAGCAGGCCAAAACTTAGCAAGCGCCCCAGTTCCAGCTCATCCTTGATTCGCAAACGCTCGAAGGCAAAAACCGGGTTGTGAATTCGACCGCTTTGTGCAGCTTGCGCAGCTTGTGCCCAGTTCTCGGCCAACACGGTTTGAAACTGCGGGCTGTGGGTCAGCATCAGTTCAACCGCAGCAGCTTGGCTCAACGGTTCTTTCAGAATTTCACTGGCCTTGGAAGCCATGGCCTGGCGTTGTTCATCGGTTTGAACAAGGCTCAGTTTGCCGTTGGTAAAACCATTCAATTCCTGATTGGTTTGATCCACCGACTCACTGATGTTGACCGTGGCGCAGCCCGCCAGCACCAACACCGCCAACGCGATAGCTGTCTTTTTCAGAATACGGGGGGTGTTCATCGCGCACCTCCGTGGTGGTGGGGTGTGGATGCGGGTGGCTTGGTCGCAGGTGGTCTTTCAGCATCCACTGACGAGCCTTCTGTGGGTTTGCCTTCCTTTTTTTCTTCATAAGGTTCACGGGCATATACACGCCAACCGCCAATTTCTTCAACCAGCTGGTTCACCTTCGGCCAATTTTGTATTTCCGGGTCGGAGTAGGCCTGGTAGCCCTCGAACACCGATTCATATTCAAGTTCTTGCGCGGGTGTCTCGGCATGCACGGGCCATGCCAACACCAATACCACTGAGGGCAGCGCGAATAGGGGATGAAACTTCATAAGTCCTCGCGATCATTCAATATACAGGGCATGCAGGCACGTTCAGCCAGGCATGCGCACGAATTAAATGGCGAGGGTTTTGGGCGGTCGGTCTATCCGGCGAGTGTCGGCAGAATGGGGTAGTTGAGCTACAGAAACAGGATGCGTTGCATCCTGCAAAATGGGGGTAAAGCTGGCTTGTGCCACGGGCAACAGTACCACCGCGCAGGTGGGCGCGCAGTTGCAGCAACCGTGCAGCGACTTCATCAATTTTTTGGACGAGTCAGGATCGGCTTGTGCATCCATGTTGTGCATGCTGTGGTCCATGCCGTCGTGGTTCATTGCGCCATGGCTCATGGTGCTGTGGTCAATTGCCTGACCGGCGCTGCCTGAATTCCCGTTCAAATGGCACGCAAACATGCTGGCCTGCGCCATGCCCTGAACAGGCAACGCAAGCAACATAAGCCACATGAAAAGAGATCGAACCATTATTGTCATAAGCAGCAACATACCATCGTCACTAGGACAGGGCAAGCTGTGGAAAGTTCGGAAGATTACCCCTGTTGTAAGCTTAGGCCGGCACTTTCATGTTCGCAGCAATCGCCCCAGCAGCCATGGCAGCCGGGGACTGATTCAAGTAATCCTGTGCAAGCTGGGTTGAACCTTCCTTGGAAGGATCGTACCAGGGGCTGAAATAGGGCAACTGCTGTACTAGCAGCCAAAGTGGATTGGGCAACAACTGCTTGCGCGAGGCCTTGAACCATTCAACCCACATCCATGGTTTGTACACCGCAGGTTTTTTCTTGGCAAAACGAGGATCTTGCCCGGCAATGTTGGCCGCGCCATCCACCCACAAGCCAATAATCATTGGCACCACGATGGCGGCGAGGTAATAGCGGGACAAATAATCGCCCCCCAAATGCTTGTACAAATCAAAGGCCACGCTACGGTGTTCCACCTCTTCAGCACCGTGCCAGCGGATCAAATCCAGCAATACCTGGTCTGAATTCAGCTCATCCCATTTTTTGTTTTCAAGCACATACATGCCCAACACGCAGGTCATGTGTTCAATGGTCGCCACCAAGCCCAATCGCGCCAGTAACCAGCGACGTTCCAGCCAGGTTGGCACTTTCTTGCCGAAAGGCGTGTCATCCAGCACCACATCAAACAACCATTTCATCAATTGCTGATTGCGCTCGGTCTTGATGCCGCGCGCTGCCAGATACTCCTCGGTGGCCGAGCTGTGCCCACGTGCATGCATGGCTTCCTGCTTGATGAATCCGCGTACGTCCTCTTTCAACTTTTCATCGGTCACCAAGGGCAGGGCCTTGTTGTACAGGCGGCAAAACCAGAACTCGCCAGCAGGCAAAATCAGATTGATCTCGTTGATGAAATAGCTGGCATAGGGCTCGTTGGGAATCCAGTCAATCGGCGTTTCCGACCAATCAAATTTCACATTGCGTTGCTTCAAAGGCACGTCAGTGTTGGACGCGGGACGCGCGGCTTTTCTTCGCGCAGCAGTGGTGGCGGTCATGGTGGGTCTCCGACGGTTTTTGCTCAAGATGACATTCTTCGATGTCATGGTTTGATCATAACCGGGAAGTTACAGAACCGATAGTGGATTTGCTCTACCGCAGTGCGGCAAACCATGCGGTGTACCCCCGCATGATTTGCAATCAAAATCAGGCTGTCGAATCTTTGACCGTGGTCGACTTGCCATTGGTTTTCACCGACTCAATGCCACCGTCGCAGGACGCCTCGCTGGCGTACATTTGGCTGGAGCCAATAATTTGGTGATTGGCGGCTTTCAGGTTGAAATGGTGTTTGCCGTTGGCAGCCACTTTTTTCTCGTAGCGTGCAGCGTCACCGCAGTTTTTCTGAACCGACTCAATTCCGTTTTCAGCGGCGGCTTTGGTTTTGTAAAGCTCGCTGGTCAAAATGGTTTCATGGTTGCCCGCTTTCAAGGCAAATTTGAACTGACCGTCGCTGCTTTTGCTTAATTCGAAATAACCTGCCATCTCCAACTCCTTTGTTTGAATGTTTGGTGAATGCTATGGGTTAACCCGTTTTGGTTATATCACAGGCCGGTGAAAGTTCAATGCATCAAGCAAAAACGGCGACCAGTTGCCAGGCCGCCGTTTGAGGTACTGCATTTTTCAAGCGCTTATTCTTTCAAGGCCACTTGCTCGGCATTGAAACCACCGCCCAACGCACGGATCATCGCCAGGCTTGCACCTTGCTGGCTTTGCCAGGCCGATGCCCAACTGAGTTGTGCATTCAACAAATTGCGCTGTGCATCCAGCAGTTCAAGCTGGTTGGCCACGCCATTGTCCACACGCAATTGCGCCAGGCGAACCACTTGGGTCAGGGTTTGAACCTGCTCTTGTCGCGCCTGTAAGCGCTCACGCGCTTCACGCTGTGCCACGATGGCGTCGTAAATTTCCTGGAATGCTGTGCGAATGCTGGCTTCGTACTGCAACACTGCTTGATTGCGGCGCGCCACGGCTGCGTCTCGTTCATCAAACAAACGACCCGCCTGGAAAATTGGCTGTGTAATTTGAGTCTGGAAACTCCAGATTCGGGCTGGCCCGCTGAATAAATCGCTTAAATCTGCGCTTTCCCGGCCCCCAAAGGCGCTCAAACCAATTGTTGGGAAAAAGGCTTTGCGAGCCGCTTCCAGGTTGGCTTCACCCGCGAGCAATTGTTGCTCGGCTGCAGCCAAATCGGGGCGGCGCAGCAACAATTCTGAAGGTGTGTTTTCCGGCAATATGAACAGCTTGGTCAATTCCAGATTTTCCACGGCCAAGTTGGGCAACTCCGGTGTGTTTCCGCCGACAATCACCGCCAACGCATTTTGCGCCCGGGCCAGTTGTTCCCGGGTGTCGGGCAACTGCGCACGCACTGCCAGCAATTCCGCTTCGGTTTGGCGCAATTGAAGTTCATTGCTCAAACCCACGTCGTAACGCTGCTTGGCAAGTTTGTAGGCCGAGTCCCGGCTTTCCAGGGTTTGCTCAAGTACCTTCACTTGCAAGCCCAACACGCGCACTTGGGTATAAAGCGAGGCTGCGGTTGCTGCAACGCTCACGCGCACGCCGCGCACGTTATAGCCTTGCTGCATAAAGCCAGCACGGGCTGCATCTTCCAAGGCACCAATTCGGCCCCACAGGTCGAGCTCCCAAGTGGCGCCAATGCCAAACTGCTGGCTTTCATACACATTCTGCCCACCAAATACAGGCACGTTGCCAGCCTGTGAGGGACGATTTCGACCCGTTGTGAACTGACCAAAAATGGAAGGCCATTGCTGGGACTTCGCAATGCCCAGCACTGCACCGGCTTCATTCAAGCGCTCATTGGCCAAACGCACATCGGTGTTGTTTTTCAAAGCCTGTTCAACCACTGCCGTCAACGCAGGGTCGCCCAACAACAGCCACCAGGCTTCGTTCTGAACCTGGCTCATTCCCACGCCTTTGGCGTTTTCAGGCACCACCACCTGGGTAGGCTGCTCGGGCTTGGCGGTGAACCTGTCCAGCAAGGGAATGCTAGAGGCACAGCCGGTCAGCGCCAAGGTCAAGCCCAAGGCGATCGCAGTTTTGGGAAGGGCTTTAAACATGGTCGCCCCCTTTGTTCGTTGTAGATTGATTGGATGAATCATTTGCTTCCTCTTCATCACCATGGTGTCGCCCACCTTTCTCACTTCTGTCAATCAGACGGTAAAACAGGGGCACAAAGAAAATGGCCAGCAATGTGGCGGCAGTCATGCCACCCATTACACCAGTGCCCACCGCTGTTCGTGCGCCGGCACCCGCACCGCTGGAGAACGCCAACGGAACGACCCCTAGAATAAACGCAAACGAGGTCATCAAGATGGGGCGGAACCGCAAACGGGCCGCTTCCAGAGAAGCCTCAAGGGCACTCATGCCTTCCTCGCGTTTCAACACAGCAAATTCCACAATCAAAATCGCGTTCTTGGCCGCCAAACCCAGCAGGGTCACCAGGCCGATCTGGAAATACACATCGTTGGTCATGTCGCGCATCCACACTGCCAGCAAGGCACCAAACAAACCAAATGGCATGGCCAGCAACACCGAGAACGGCAGTGTCCACTTTTCATACTGTGCCGCCAAAATCAGGAACACCATGAGTGCACCCAAAATCAGGGCAAAGCTGGATGAACCCGCAGAACGCTTTTCCTGGAAGGACGCACCCGAGAAGTCGTAGCTGAAATCGTCGGGCAACACCTCTGCTGCAATGTCTTCAATCGCCTTGATGGCTTCGCCAGAACTAACCCCGGGTGCGCCACTGCCCAGCAATTTCACCGCGGGTAGATTGTTGAAACGCTCCAAAGTTTCCGGCCCCTGTGAAAACTCCACTTTTGCAAAAGCTGAAATCGGAATCATCTCGCCTTTGTTGGAGCGCACATACATATTGCCGATGTCGGTTGGGCTTTTGCGGTATTGCGAATCAGCCGACATCAACACCTGCCACGTGCGGCCAAATTTGTTGAAGTCATTCACATAGTACGTACCCAAGCTTGCCGACAAGGTATCAAACACCTCGTTCACATTCACACCCATTGCGCGGGCACGTTCGCGGTCAACATCCACATACAACTGAGGAGTACCGGGACGCCACAAGGTTTGTACACCCGCAAGGCGCGGATCGGCGTTGGCTTTGGCAATGAAGTCGTTCATCACCTTGGCCAGTTCAGCCGGGCCACCCTCGCCGCGATTTTGAATGTAAAACTCAAAGCCACCTGCATTGCCCAAACCGAAGATTGGAGGTGGGGCAAAGGCCAGCACCAAACCTTCCTGAATGCCGGCCGTGCGGCCAAACAATTCACCCACCAGATCCCCGGTTACAGCTTCGCGCTCGTCCCAGTGACGCTGGGTCACGAACATGGTGGCCGCGTTGTTCTTAAAACTGCCACCCAAAAAGTCGAACCCAGTGAATGCCACGGAATACTCATTGGCCGGGTTGGCTGCCACTGCATCCACCACTTCTGCCACCACCTTGTCTGTGCGCTGCAAAGTAGCGCCGTCAGGCAAAAACACCGCAGCAATAAAGTAGCCCTGGTCTTCATCGGGTACCAATGAACCGGGTGTAGCCCTGAACAAACCTGCAGTCACCACCAGCATGACCAAAAACAAGCCGATACCAATGGCAGGGCGCATGCTGATGAACTTCACGCCACCTACGTATTTGGTGGTGACACGGCCAAACCAGTCGTTGAACCAGGTGAAAAATTTGCCCGGTTTTTTGTGCTCATGTTTCAACAGCATCACACACAAAGCGGGTGTCAGCGTAAGCGCCACGATGCCCGACACAATCACCGCAATCGCGATGGTGATCGCAAACTGGCGGTACAGTTCACCCGTCAAGCCACCGAGAAAGCCAATCGGAATAAACACGGCCGACAACACCAGCACAATCGCAATCACCGGGCCAGTTACTTCCTGCATGGCCTTGATCGCGGCTTTGCGGGCACCCAAGCCCTCTTCATGCATGATTCGCTCAACGTTTTCCAGCACCACAATGGCGTCGTCCACCACAATACCAATGGCCAGCACCATGCCGAACAAGGTCAGTGTGTTAATGGAATAGCCCAACAGGTACAAACCAGCAAACGCACCCAACAGGGACACGGGTACAGCCAGAATCGGAATCAGCGTGGCGCGCCAGTTTTGCAAAAACACATACACCACGATGAACACCAGAATCATCGCTTCAATCAGTGTTTTTACCACTTCGCGAATCGAGACTTCCACAAAACGTGTGGTGTCATAAGGCACCGCATAGTCTAGTCCTTCCGGGAAATCTGCCGCAATTTCATCGACCGTGCCTTTCACGGTTTGAGCCACTTCAAGCGCATTGGCACCGGGCTGCAAAAACACACCCACCAGTGTCGCTGGCTTGCCATTGATACGACCGGTAAAGTCGTAATCCTTGGATCCCAATTCCACGCGGGCAACGTCTTTCAAGCGCAAGGACGAACCATCCGGGTTTACCCGTATCAATACATTCTCGAACTCCTCAACATCTTGCAGTCGGCCTTGCGCCGTGATGGTGTAGACCAGTTCCTGGCCGTTGTTGTTGGGCGCCTGGCCAACTTTACCCGCTGCAAACTGTGCATTTTGCTCGTTCAAGGCCGCGGCAATGTCCCCGGCGGTCAACTTCAATTGCGCCATGCGATCCGGTTTGATCCAGATACGCATTGCATAATCTTTGGCACCAAAAATTTGAACGTTGGTCGTACCCGGAATCCGCTTGATACGGTCCAGCACGTTCAAGGTCACGTAGTTCGAGGTGTAAAAGTCATCGAACCTGCCGTCTTCCGAGTAAAACGCCAACACCTGCAAGAATGACGACGAACCCTTGTTCACCGTCACACCTTGTCTGCGTACTTCCTGCGGCAAAATGTTTTCCACTTGCTTCACGCGGTTGTTCACGTTCAAAGCGGCTTGGTCAGGATCGGTGCCAATCTCAAACGTCACCATGATTTCAACCACGCCACTGCTGGCCGAAGTCGAGCTCATGTACATCATGTTCTCAACACCGTTGATGGCGTTTTCAATGGGCGCGGCCACGGTGCTGGCAATTACCTCTGCGGAAGCACCTGGATACACTGCACGAACCTGCACCACTGGGGGTGCAATTTCAGGGTACTGCGCAATCGGCAAACCACGCATGGCAGCCAAACCGGCGAGCATGATGAAAATCGACAACACGGCCGCAAACACAGGCCGGTCGATAAAAAATTTCGAAAACATGTGTGACCCCTTATTGCTTTTGCTCAGTGGCTGCTGGTGCTGCGTCTTGCGCGTCAGCGCCTGCAATCACGGGTTGTACGGGTGTTCCGGGTGGGGCCTTCATGAACCCGTCGGTCATCACTTTGTCGCCAGCAACCAGTCCATCGGTTACTACCCATTGGTCACCTTTCCACTGCGCAACCTGCACAGGGCGTGGTGCCACAGTATTTTCAGGGCTGACCGTCATCACCACTTTTCCACCCTCAGGATTCTCTAGCACCGCGCGCTGTGGCAACAACACGGCGTTTTTTTGCACTGCGCCACTCACACGCACACGTACAAATTGTCCCGGGCTTAACACTTCCTTGTCATTGGCCAACACGGCACGTGCATCGACCGTACCGGTGGCCGGGTTCACACGCACATCCTGAAAGCCCAGCTTGGCTTTCAATCCCATGGGTTTGCCATCGGCACCGAGCACCTCAACCACCAAATCGCCATTGCTCAAAGCAACCGCACCACTTGCAATGCCTTTGCGCAGTTGTTCGTGGTCTTTTTCAGGAATACCAAAGTTCACATAGACCTGGTCGATCTGCGTTACTGTGGTCAGCAACTCGGAAGGGCCTGATACAAAACTGCCTTCGGAGTAAAGCGAGCGGCTTGCAAAGCCATTCACTGGCGATTCAACCCGCGCATACTCCAGGTTCAGGCGAGCCGTGCGAACCGCAGCACTGGCAACCTGCAAATCTGCCTTGGCCACTTCAAATGCAGATTGCGCATTGTCCAATTCAGATTGCGACACCGCTTTGCTGTCGGCCAGAGGCATGACCCGTTTGTAATCGCGTTCGGCTTGCGCAGCGCGAACCTTGGCCGCATTTTCATCGGCCAGAGCACGGACCAAAGCAGTTTGGTAGGGAGCATTGTCCAGGCTGTACAAAGATTGGCCTTTCTTCACTCGACCACCCTCTTCAAACTGGCGGCGCTCGATAATACCGGCCACTCGGGCACGAATTTCAACTTCGCGCAGGCCGGCAATTTGGGCAGGGTACTCATACGTTAATTCCAGCGGTTCGGTTTTTACCTCAACCACGGGTACAGGTGCTGCCTGGCCAGCACCGGGGCCACCAGGGGCCTGGGCATCAGCGCCCTGGCCGCAACCCAGCAACAAGGCGCTGGACAATATAGTCACCAGCAACGCGGGCAGAAGGGTGGCTCCTGCAAAAGCGCGACTGTAGGGGGAAGCTTGAGTTTGCTTTGAATTCAATGAGTTGCTGTGCATGATGTGTGCCCTGTTATATCCTTGTGGGAATTTTTCGGGTTGATTTAATGACCGAGAAGTCAGATAATACATACATACATGAGTGTATGTAAATAAATTTTTCAATTTGGCGTAGACGATTGTGGTAAGAAAAACGAAGGAAGAAGCGCAGGAAACCAGGAATCTTATTCTGGACACGGCCGAGGCCGTGTTCTCGGAAAAAGGGGTATCGAGGACCACGCTGAACGACATTGCCAAGGCCGCGGATTTAACGCGGGGGGCCATTTATTGGCACTTCAAGAACAAGGCCGACCTGTTTGATGCCATGTTACAACGCGTCATATTACCGATGGATGAATTCATCGCCACGCCCGACCTGCACCCCGAGCAACAACCGTTGGCCTACCTGCGTACTAGGTCCATGCATGTGGTGCGTACGCTGGCAGAAGACCCCCGCACACAGCGGGTTTTTGACATTGTGATGCACAAAGCCGAAATGGTCGACGACATGCTGCCTATTCGAGACAGGCACCTGGAAGCCATTCAAGGCTGCATTCAAACCATTGAAACAGATTTTCAAGCCGCGATTGACAAAGGCGAATTGCCCGCAAACACCAATGCCCGCCAGGCAGCCATTGGTTTGCATGCCTTGATTGACGGGCTTTTTGCCAACTTTGTGCTCAGCCCCAATCTGTTCAACCTGATGGAACAGGCTGAATTTACAATCGACAACTACCTGAACGGCCTGGCCAACAGAAAGTAGCCGCCTTAGGCGCAGCGTGGCTTGTTAAACCCGGCCTTTGACTGGAATGCCCGCTCCGTTGATGTCGCGGGCAACATCTGACAACAAGAATGCGATAACACCGGCCAGTGATTCGGGAGCAACCCAGTCTGCCGGGTCAGCGTCAGGCATGGCCTCTCGATTGGCGGGTGTGTCCAAAATACTGGGCAACACGGCATTGGCACGAATGCCCAAATGTTTGTTTTCCGCGGCCAGGGCCTCAGTCAAGCGCAGTACGGCCGATTTGGCCGCTGCATAAGCACCCATACCCTCAGCTGCTTTGCCAGCTGCGGCCGCACCAATGTTTACGATCACACCGCTTTGCTGATCCTGAAACTGCGGCAATATGGCTTGGCACATGTTCACGGTGGTTTGCACATTCATGGCGTACTGCGTATTCCAGGTATCCAGGCTGCTCTCAGCCTGACGCTCCCACACAAAACCACCTGCAATATTCACCACTGCATCAATTTGACCGAAATATTCCCAGGCTTGATTCACCACCTCTTGGGCATGCTCGGGCAAGGTCAGGTCCACGTTACCGATTGACACAGCATCACTCTCGCCTTCCCACTCAGGCTGATGCAAATCAATCAACAGCAGTCGATAACCCAAACTGCCCAAATGGGTGGCCACTGCCTGCCCCAAATTGCCTGCTGCGCCCGTAATAATCGCCACTGGATTGGTATTGCTCATGAAAATCGACTCCCGCATTGAATGATTGATTGCCTGCATTTTGACATGGACGCCACCCTTTCACGCCCCCACCCCGTTTGAATACCCCCTTTAAGGGCAACGCATTGGTGCAATGCTGAATTCAACAAAACCTGCCGTTCACAAGACATCACCGGAATTCTTGGAGCATGTCATGTGGAACGGTCTATTTTTTGGTTTGGTCAGTCTGTTCACGCCCCAGGCCAGCCTGCCCGACACTGCTGCCATGAAAGAGGAAATCGCCCAGTTCGCGCAGGTTTATGTCATCGACACCGATCGCATCCATGTTCGGGAAAGCACCATGAACAACCCCTCGCCATTTTTGACCAACAGTGGCATCAAGGCCTGCGTGCTGCATGTTAACCAGCATGCAGACGCCAAGCGCGTGTGGTCTCATTTTCTGGATTCAGGTCATGCGGGTGCCGAACCTGCATTCCTGGCATTCACCTCGGCCCATGAATTGACGCACTGCCTGATGTCGGAAAAAGGAAAACGTGTAGCCGCCAAGCAGGCACTGCAAGAACACCTGGGCGTTCAGTTCAAGAACAATGTTCATTTTGAAGAGACGCTGGCCGACCTGGTGGGTCTGGCTTATGTTCAGAAAGTGATGCCAGAGCACTTTGAGGTGGTGTATCAACGTGTGAAGTCGATTCGCACCGACTTTTCGAAACGAGACCCAGAGCACGACAGCTCGCGTGCCTTGAATACACACACCATCGCTTTCGCTGATCAAATGTTCAGCAAAACAGACACCCTCCGTTTGGCAGACGCTGGTAGCCGGTAAAAAAATCACCCGTGAATCGGATCGTATGAAAGCACGATCTGCAAAAGCATGGTTAAATTCAAACGATCGTTTGAATAATCAAATTGCACAATTCACAGGTGACCCTTTTGAACAGCTTCCAATCCGTGTTTCGCCCCAATCTGTTTGCAGGACAAACCGTACTGGTCACTGGTGGGGGCTCGGGCATTGGCCGCTGCACCGCGCATGAATTGGCCAGCCTGGGTGCGGACCTGGCCTTGGTCGGTCGAAAAATGGAAAAGCTTGAAACCGTGAAAGCGGAAATCGAGCAAACCTGCACAGTCAAAATTTCGTTACACAGCTGCGATATTCGTGAAGAGGAACGGGTAAAAGAGACCGTAGCCGATGTGTTGGCAACCCACGGCAAAATCAATCACCTGATCAACAACGCAGGCGGGCAATTTCCCTCGCCGCTAAACATGATCAGTGGCAAGGGGTTCGAAACTGTGGTTCGTAACAACCTTACCGGTGGCTTTCTCATGGCCCGTGAGGTATTCAACCAGTACATGATGTTGCACTTGGGCGAGTCCGACATGTCCATCACCAACATCATTGCTGACATGTGGAACGGCATGCCCGGCATGGGCCACTCCGGCGCAGCGCGCGCCGGCATGCTGAACTTCTCGGAAACTGCATCCAATGAATGGGCACCCGTACGCGTGAATGCGGTTGCACCGGGCTTCATCGCATCAAGTGGCATGGACACTTACCCCGAGCCCATGAAACAAACCATCATGCAGCTGGACAAAACCATCCCACTGCAACGCCTGGGGCTGGAAGCCGAGGTGTCAGGCGCATTGGTGTTTTTGTGCAGCCCTGCGGCCTCATTCATCTCGGGTTCCTGCATTCGAATCGACGGCGCAGCCCCCAACGCGCGCCGCATTTGGCAAGTGGGCACCGGCAAACCCAACCCGGCTTTCAACAGCTTTCATTTGGGTGGAGTGCCTGAAGTAATTCAGCGCCGCGATGCCGCACGGGCGGCTGCAAAAAGCAAATAAAAATACAACCAGGCACGCGGCTTGACTTGATCAAGCCCCGCGTTCAAAATCAAACAAACGTTTGATTTTTTAACTGACATTTAAAGCCCACACAATGCCTATTCTAGAAAGCGCTGTAGCCGCCACTTCCAGTGAATTTGAACTGAACAAAGCCAATATGGAAGCGGCCCTGAATGAGCTAAGGGCACTTGAAAAACGCACCCGTGATGCCTCAGCCAAAGCCGCACCATCGTTTGCAAAGCGCGGGCAGTTGCTGCCTCGCGACCGGGTTGCGCTACTGCTCGACTCGGGCTCCCCATTTCTGGAACTCAGCACCCTCGCTGGTTACATGCAAGATGGCCAAAAGGCCGACAAAAGTATTCCCGGCGGCGGCATCATTGCCGGGCTGGGCTATGTGGCCAACACCTTGTGCATGGTGGTGGCCAGCGATTCAGGCATCGAGGCCGGTGCGCTTCAGGCCATGGGCATTGAAAAAATGCAAAGGGCCCAAGACATCGCCCTGGAAAACAAACTGCCCTTCATCAACCTCGGCGAATCTGCCGGGGCCAATTTGTTGAAGTACAAAGTCGAGCACTTCATATTGGGCGGCGGTAACTTCTATCGCTTGGCCAAACTCAGCGCTGCTGGCTTGCCGGTGGTCAATGTGCTGCACGGTTCATCCACAGCGGGTGGTGCCTACATTCCGGGCTTAAGCGATGTCGTCATTATGGTGCGCGAACGTGCACGCGCATTTCTGGCTGGCCCACCCCTGCTGAAAGCAGCCACGGGCGAGATTGCCACCGATGAAGAACTGGGTGGTGCCGACATGCACTGCTCGGTTTCAGGCCTGGGTGACTACATCGCCGACGACGACCGCCACGCCATTGCACTGGCCCGCGAGGTGATGGAAAAGATCGACTGGAACAGCAGCAACCGGAATGTGATACCGATGTTGAATGCCCAGGCGCCAGCACCTCGCTACCCGGCCGAAGAACTGCTGGGCATCATGCCCGCCGATATCAAAACGCCGGTGGACATGCGCGAAGTCATCGCCCGCATCGTCGACGACTCCGACTTCCTCGAATTCAAAGCCAACTACGGCCCAGCCACACTGTGCGGATACGCCAAGCTGATGGGTGTTTCCATCGGCATCATCAGTAACCTGGGGCCGATCGACACGGCTGGTGCCACCAAAGCCACGCACTTTATTCAAAGTTGCTGCCAAACCAAAACCCCAATCATTTACCTGCAAAACACAACCGGTTACATGGTGGGCAAAGAAGCCGAGCAAGGAGGCATCATCAAGCATGGCTCAAAAATGATTCAGGCCGTGAGCAACGCCACCGTGCCACAAATCACTTTGCTGTGCGGTGCCAGTTTTGGTGCAGGTAACTATGGCATGTGCGGCAGGGCGTTTGGTCCACGTTTCGTGTTTGCATGGCCCAACAGCAAAACTGCGGTCATGGGTGCAGAACAAGCAGCTGGCACCATGGCCACCGTGATGCAGGCCAGCGCCGCACGAAAAGGCATGGAAGTACCAGAGTTCATGCTGGAAAACATGAAAAAACAAATCATCGACACGTTTGAATCACAAACTAGCGCATTCCACACCAGCGGATTGTTGCTCGACGACGGCGTGATCGATCCAAGAGACACCCGGCAGGTGTTGGCGCTAACGCTAATTGCCTGCCTGCAACAAGAGCGCAGTGTGCAACCCATGCAATTTGGCGTGGCGCGACCGTAAAGAATAGACTCAACCCGGAAATGCAAAAAGGCACCCCGAAGGGTGCCTTTTCACTTTGCCTGGGGGTCGGAGCCCCAGGCAATACTACAAAGCTTAGATGGGCAGGCTGTCTGTGGGCAGCGCGCTGGTCAATGCATCCAGTGGGCTTGCGCCTGAGGAGATTGGCAGGCTGGAGGGATCCAGCAAGCTTGTCAATGAGTCCAGAGGCGTGCCTGTGGATGGGAAGCTTGGCAAGCCACCACCTGCACCACCGCCCGCTGCCAGGTCGGTCAGTACGCTAGGGTCCAGCAGTGAAGTTACCATGTCCAACGGCGTGCCTGTTTCGGGGATGCCGGGCAAACCGCCGCCACCACCTGCACCTGCCAAGGCGTCTGTCAGAATGGCTGGGTCGAGCAATTCAGTGACCATATCCAGTGGCGTACCAGTGCTTGGCAAACTAGGCAAACCACCACCACCGCCACCAGCCAATGCATCAGTCAGAATGCTTGGGTCGAGCAGGGCTGTAACCTGGTCCAGTGGTGTGCCTGTTTCAGGGAAACTTGGCAAACCGCCGCCGCCAGCGCCACCCAGGGCGTCAGTCACAGGGCCCAATACCGCATCCAAAGGTGTGCCTGTGGGGCCGGCTGCACCGCCACCGTCACCGCCTGGCAGTGGCAAGCCACCTGACAAAGCTGCGATCAAAGGATCGGTAACTGGGGTGAGTGCGTCGAAAGCCTGGTTCAGGCCATCAGCCAGGGGCTGAGAAACCATCGGTAGTGCGTCGGTTGCCGTGGCCAGGCCATCAAACAATGGGGCTGCTGCATCAAAACCTTGAGTCAGACCATCGTTCAGTGGGCCCAGGGCTGGTGCAAGCGCTCCAACTGCCTGAGACAGGCCATCGGCCAGCTGGGGTGTCACCATGCTCAAGCCGCCACCCAGTTGTTCTGCGACCACGCGCAGATTAACTGGCAAAGTGTCAGCAGCGGCTGTTACCAAACCGTCTTCATTGCCAGCCAATACGTCAACCACCGGTGACAGAGCTTCTTCAACGGCTTCTGTGATTGGAGTTACGTTTTGATCCAGAGAGTCGGTTACTGGTGCCAAACCTGTTAGTGCATCGCTCAAGGTGTCGTTGACTGGTGTCAGTGCTGGTTCCAATGCATCCGTGATGGGTGCTGTTTCTTCCAGCACTGGATCGAGTGCTTCAGTCACGGGTGCCAAAGCACCTACTGGCGCATCAACCACTGTTGTTACAGGGGACAGGGCATCCAGGGTTTCTTCAAGTGCAGGGGAGGCTGGGCCGGCGGCATCGGTGACTGGCTCAAGTGCACCTGCGGCTGCTTCGCCGGAACCGCCACCTGAAGAACCACCGCCTGATCCGCCGTCGCTGTCATCGCTGCCCAGTACAAATGCTGCACCAGCGGCCGCGGCCAATGGACCGGCCAAGCCACCAGCGGCCAAGCCTGCACCGAACAAACCAAACATGCCGCCTGCACCCGTCACTGCAACGGTTTCGCCTTCGGTCAGCAATTCGAATTCGCCTTCGGCCACTTCAAATTCGGCGCCGTTTTCGCCTTCTTTCAATGTGGCTACAGCATTGGATTGCAGAATACCTTCGGTGGCCTGTTGACCATCCGCGCCGGGGAATTCGATGTAGGCAGAGCCTTCGGCACTGGTGGTGACGGTGTCACCAGCAGAAATAATGTCGCCTTCTTTCAGAAGGACTTGTTCACCGTCGGGACGGGTTACAGAAACCTCTCCCAACACGCTTTTGATAATTCCAGTGATATTAGCCACAGTGCATTCTCCGACAATGGTGTGTTTATTTAAAAGTTCGGCAAAAATTTCGCCTTGTGAGAGTTTTACTGGCCGCAATCAGGAAATGGATGTGAATATTTCCTAATAATTAACAATGTTTGACATTATTTGTAGGTGTTGTACTTACAAATCCTGACTTGTCGCATGTAAAGCCCTCTCGGGGGAACGCCGATCGAATCTAATTTTTCTAATTCAGGCGTTTAGTGTAACTCTTTCGGGGGGTAATTTGCTCACCAAGCCAGTTGGCGAATGGCCAGTTCTTTCATGATTTCCTCCGCGCCACCGCCAATGCACATCACTTTTACTTCGCGATAGATGCGCTCGGTCGAGCTTCCGCGCATAAAACCCATACCCCCCAAAATTTGCACCGCCTCGTTGGCGCAGTGCTGCAAAGTTTGAGTGGCCTGGTTTTTCAGCAAACAAATATCAGCCACCAGTTCTTCGTTGATATCGCCTTTGTCGATGCGCGCAATCGTTTCATCGAACCAGGCCTCCGTTGCACGGATTTTCATGCGCATGTCGGCCAGTTTGTGGGCAATCACCTGGTGATCCATCAAACGCTTGCCAAAGGTGTGGCGGTTCTGGGCCCAGTCCAGTGCCTCGTTCAAACACACGCGCGAGAAACCGACGCAGGCGCCCGCCAGCATCAGACGTTCGGTGTTGAAGTTTTCCATGATGATGCGAAAACCTTTGCCTTCTTTACCGACCAGGTAGGTGGCAGGTACTTCCACATTGTCGAAGTAAATGCTGGCGGTGTCGCTCATCCACCAACCAGTTTTTTTAAGCGGGCTGCGTGTCAGGCCTTTGGCGTTGCCAGGCACCATGAGAACGGAAATACCGCGCGCACCGGGTTCGCCAGTACGAACTGCTACGGTGAGCCAATCAGCACGCACGCCGCTGGTGATGAATACCTTTTCACCATTGATACGGTAATGAGGCACGCCATCTTTTTGAAACAGGTCGGCTTTGGTTTTGAGGTTGGCCACGTCAGACCCACCCGAGGGTTCGGTAATGGCCAGCGCGCTGATGGCTTCACCTTTCAATACCGCAGGGGCGATTAGTTGGACCAGCGCTTCACTGCCATGATTCAACAACGGAGGTAAACCGATGTTGTGGCTGAACAAACCTGCCAACAGACCTCCGCTGCCTGCGGAGCACACCAGGTTGGACAGCTTCAAACGATCGGCCAAGGTGCATTCGAATCCTCCCACTTCTTCCGGGTAACCCAGGCCAAGCAAGCCGAGCTCACCCGCCTGACGGTAAAGCTCGCGCGGGAATTCCCCAGCCTCGTCCCAGTCATTGATGTGGGGCTTGATCTGCTCATTCACAAATCGCTCCACCGAGCGGAAAAAGTCTTCCATGGATCGTGTCTCCTCCAGCCTGGCTGTGTGTTGTTTATTGGATCTGACCAAGCTGGACCATGGCTTGTTTCTGCTTCATTTGGTCACCCACCTTGATGTGCACCTGCTCCACAATTGCAGCGGATTTGGCGGTAATGCGGTGTTCCATTTTCATGGCTTCCAAACACACCAACACGGTGCCAGCCTCAACCTGCTGACCGGGTTGAACCAGCACCTGTGTCACTTTGCCGTTCATCGGGCTGCTGACAAGGGCTTGAAACACACCTTCCGCCAAAGCAGAGGCACTCAGCAGAGTTTCATCCTGCACATGCAATGCCTGTGGGTTTAGCCACTGTTGAACCCACACGCCGGTGTTGGATCGGGTGACTGTGTATTGCGCGGATTGCCCTTGTACCATCGCCTCGATGGTGAAAATGCCTTGCTGCGCCACGGCGCAATGCCATTGTTCAAGCATCACTGCTTCACCAGCAAGCCCATCGATTGCATAGCCGTTGGCATTGTTACTACTTACTTTCAAATTCAGGGTGTTGCCCTGTGCCTTGAGTTTCAGCGGCTGCGGCAGCGCACGTGTGCTTGAAAAGCCGGCCAAGGGTGCAGGCCATGCGCAGCGCTCATGGCGTGGTGCATAGGCAAGGAACACTGCGGCTACAGCGCACTCTGCCTGGAAATGTTGGGGCTTGAGCAATTCATCAGCATGCTGGGCCAAAAAGCCCGTACCAAAATCTCCACCCTGGAACACGGGGTGACTGGAAATTCGTTGTAAGTAGTGCGCGTTGTGCTCAAAGCCAATGAGCACCGTTCGCTTCAGCGAGTCAGCCAGCTTTTCGCAGGCAGCAAGGCGATTATCGCCGTGCACAATGACCTTCGCCAAAAGGCTGTCGTACCAGGGGCTGACCTCTCCACCCGCTTGCAGGGCGTGGTCGCAGCGGCTGTTCGCATCAGGACTCCAGGTCAGCACTGGCCCGGTTTGCGGCATGAAGTCGCGCGCAGGGTCTTCGGCACACAGGCGGCCTTGAATAGCATGGCCGTTGAACACAATTTGTTCTTGTTGCAAGGTGAGGTGTTCGCCTGACGCAATTCGCAATTGCCATTGCACCAGATCAACGCCGGTGATTGCTTCCGTAACGCCATGCTCCACTTGCAAGCGGGTGTTCATTTCAATGAAGTAAAAATCACCGTTTGAATCCAGCAAAAATTCAACCGTGCCCGCACCCACATAGTGGGTGGCATGCACCAGTTTTAATGCGGCTTCACCCATGCGTGCACGCAGCTCCGCGTCCACCGCTGGGCTGGGTGCTTCTTCCACAATTTTTTGGTGGCGGCGTTGAACGGAGCAATCGCGCTCGCCCAAATGCACGGCGTGACCATGGGTATCAGCCAGCACCTGAATTTCAATGTGGCGCGGGTTGATGATGGCTTTTTCAAGCATGACCCGGTCGTCGTTGAATGCATTCTTCGCCTCAAGTTGGGCCGAGTGAAGTTGCGATGCAAATTCGGATTCAGTCGTCACCAAACGCATGCCACGCCCGCCACCGCCTGCCAACGCTTTGATCATCACTGGGTAACCAATGCGCTGCGCTGCAGCCATTAGGTCGCTTACGCTTGCGTTGGGCTCGCTGAAGCCGGGAATACAAGGCAAGCCAGCCTGTTGGGCAATTTCTTTGGCACGGGCTTTGTCAGCCATGTCAGCAATCGCCTGTGGCGTGGGGCCCACCAGGGTAATTCCCGCGTCCACGCAGGCTTGTGCAAAGGCAGGGCTTTCCGATACAAAACCATAGCCAGGGTGAATGGCATCTGCACCGGCTTTCAGCGCTGTTTCTATCAGTTTGTCGATGCGCAAATACGATTCAAGCGAGGGTGCCGGGCCAATGCAATAGGCTTCGTCAGCCTCTTGCACATGCATGGCTTTTTTGTCGGCCTCGGAATAGACAGCGACTGTTGCAATACCCATGGGCTTGGCCGCGCGCAATATTCTGCGCGCGATTTCATTGCGATTGGCAATGAGCAGTTTTTTGATCCTAGGCATTCTTTTTCTTGCCCGGCAAAATACCCATGAATTTGCAGATGATGCCCAGCATTACCTCGTCTGCACCGCCACCAATCGAAATCAGTCGGCCATCGCGATACAGCTGCGAAGCCGGGTTTTCCCAGGTAAAACCCATGCCGCCCCAAAATTGCAAACACTTGTCGGCGACTTCGCGCACCAAGCGACCACTTTTCAGTTTGCACATGCTGGCCAGCTCGGTGACTTCGCCACCAGCCACGTATTCTTCAGTGGCCTGCCATACCAAAGCACGCAAGGCCTCAATTTCAGCTTTCAATTCAGCCAATGTGAAATGCACCACCTGTTGATCGAGCACGGTGCTGCCGAACAAGTTGCGTTGGCGGGTGTAGTTGATGGTTTCGTTCAGCACATGCATCATGCCTTCGATGCTGTTGGCGGCACCCCACAGGCGCTCTTCCTGAAACTGGATCATTTGGTACATGAAGCCTGCACCTTCCATACCAATCAAGTTGCGCTGTGGCACACGCACATTGTCAAAGTGAATAAGACCCGTGTCGGATGCCCACATGCCAATTTTGTGAATCTTCTTCTCAATCGTAATGCCCGGAGTTTTCATGGGCACGATGATCAGTGATTTGTTCTGGTGGGGTTTGCCTTCGCTGGTGTTGGCCAACAGGCAGATCCAGTCGGCTTGCAAACTGTTGGTAATCCACATTTTGCTGCCGTTGATGATGTAGTCGCTGCCATCTTTTTTTGCAGTGGTTTTGACACCTGCGACATCCGACCCTGCACCGGGCTCTGAAACACCAATACAAGCCACCATGTCGCCAGCAATGGCGGGTGCCAGAAATTCACGGCGCAGCTCGTCGCTGCCAAACCGCGCCAAAGCGGGTGTGGCCATGTCGGTCTGAACGCCGATTGCCATGGGCACGCCGCCACAATGGATTTTTCCCAAAGCTTGCGCCGCCACCACGGAATAGCTGTAGTCCAAACCCATGCCGCCAAACTCTTCTGGTTTGGTCAGTCCCAGCAAGCCAAGATTACCCATCTTTTTGAACAGCTCATGGGCGGGAAACATTTGTTCCTTTTCCCAGGTAGCCACATGCGGATTAATTTCATTCTCCACAAAGCGTTCGATGGTGCGTTGTAGTTCTTTGTGTTCCTGGCTTAGTCTCACTCCGGTCTCCCCCGAATTCATAAATCAAACGTTTGTTTGAATTATTGACCGTTTACCGAAACCTGTCAAATCAACATGCACCAATCAGGATAAAAGGCTGACTACTGTGCTGTGAAGTTGCAAAACTAAAGGGCACTACAGGGCAAGCGGTCAAGCTCGGAGGATAAATCAAGCCCGGAAATTAACTTTAATCGTCCTGCCCGTGAAAAAAGAGTCTCTTTCGGAGAGGCAGAGAACCCGGAGGGCAACGCAAGCGATAGGAAATTGGGCGTCTCTGTTAATTCAATGACATGCACTTGGCGACCCAACCCACCCTGCAATCGCATCGACACAGTTGTTGAATTCTCATGCAAGGCAATTGAATTTACTACAAGACTAGATGAAGGGTTGAGTGTGCGCTGGCAATTCTGAATAAAGTCAGAACTCAAGAGTGGTCCAACCAGTCCTTCTTGATCGAACCCATCAACAAAAATCCAATCAAAAGTGCGGTTACAGGTTTTTATATACTCATTTCCACAGCCACACACAACGGTCAGCCTCGGATGAGTCTTCGGAAAATAAAAATGGGACACCGCCGTGTCAATCACCTCTGGGCAAATTTCAACCACAGTGACATGCCAGCTTGGAAAGTTTCGAAGAATAAACCGCGGAACCACGCCGGCACCAAGGCCAATAAGCAATATATTGCGAGCGCCAGAGAAGCAATCATCCAGAAGCAAGGTGCTCAAGGCGGCCCTCAAATAAGGAACTGCCGGAACATGTGGCGCTTCGAGACAAATATGCCCTTGCACCACCCCTGTGGAACGGGAGCACAAGTATCTAAGTCCCTCGTAATCGACAACTTCGAAAGCCCCCATTTAAACTCCCGAGTCAAACCGCACTAAATTCTGCATCGGTCTGCGGGATCGTCCTGAAATTTTCCCATATAGCTTGCAGCATCTTCGGGGCGCTCATCCCAACAACACGCCGGCGACTTCAATGTCATCGACAGCTTTCTGCTCATCGGTCAGGCTCAAAGTGGCAATGATTTCTATCTGCCGGCCATGGTCGGACGATATCCGTTTGATGAGCGACTCAAAAATTTGCAACTGCATTCTGCTCATGGAGCCCCTTGCACTCACCCGAACCTTCTCGTATTCAATATTCACGTCGAAGTCGCTTAATTTCTGCTCCCCTTTGAATTGCAAGAGTTGAAGTTGAACAACCCTGAGCAACTGGTCGGCCACAGGTGGTGCAGGAGGAGGTGGTATCGCCTTTGGATTTTCTATCAAGTTGGCAGCGGGGAACGCTTGAGATTCCGAGAAATTCGCTGAACCAAAGAAGAGAATGACGGTGGTCGCCATCAGGCCAAACAGGCAAGAGATTGCCATCACAGTCCCTGGCCCGATTGAACGAACCAACTCCAGTGCACCTCCGAAGACACGGGCTCCATTGTTCGTAAACTTCGACCACAAAAGACCTGATTCGCTGTTCGCAGTGATCGTAAACTGAACCTGGCGGCAGGTTATCGTCATCGACTGACCTGCGTAAATTACCCGGCTTGGCGTTTTGCCGGCTTGGCCCAAGAAGCGAACATCACTTGAGATTTCCTCGAAGGTAATCCTGTTGCCATGTACACGAAGCTTTAGGCACTGATCAGGAATTCCGTCATCACAAAGAAAAACCTCGGAGTTCGCATTTCCTCCAAGTGTCACAATGCCATGATTGAATTTCCACTTGGCACCTGCATGCAAGCCAGAGGTTACTTCAATATTCAATGCAAGCATCTTTAGGCCTCTCTAGTGTCGTGATTGATGCTTATTAGTGAATCGTCGTACTCAATAGACTTCAGCAACTTAATTCCATAGCGATTCGAAATTTCCTGATACGAAAGAACAGGCACTGCGCTTAGCCTGTCCTGGATCAGCATCCTGACATGTGCCCTGCAATCCATTGATGTGATTAGCAGAGGCAACTTTTCGAAATGATAGAACTCGCTGTATTGCACTTCGATCATGTCGACCATCAAGTTCAGGGACGATGCATCGGCATCAATGAATGTTCGACTGCCATCACTTCGTATGCTTTCGCGGATTGACTGCTCGAAGTCTGGCGACAAGGTACAAATGCTGAAGGTTTTGTCCACACAATGCTGAAAACTTATTTGTTCAAACAGCCCCTTGCGCACCTGCTCTGCAATCACAAGGACATCTCGCTCTCTTTGGGCCCAGTCAATAAGACAATTTAGAACCGTTCGAATGTTTTTGACTGAAACCCGCTCAATCAGCAGTTTCTGGAAAACTTCTGTGACCTTGGACAGCGGTAGTACCCGCTCCAATTCCTTGAGTTGCTCACCATTCTTGTCGGACAGTCTTGCGACATGTCTTTGAAAGTCATTCAGATTGAAGTAATCGACCGATCTTGAAACAAAAAGACCAATGATCAAGTTGCTCCATCTCTTCTCAAAGCAACAGTAAGAAATATTGTTTTTATCCAGGCTATTTTTGTTGACGGGCTCGGTCAGGTAGAAATCTCTGCCCAAGATGGGATCTCTTTCTCGGACAACATCGATTCCCAAACTCTCCAGTCGAGAGGGCTCGCAAAATACTGCAATTCTTCGATCAGACGGATCAATCTCAAGCATGGGTACACCGAAGACATGGAATTCAATCTGCGGGGCGGCATGCTCGCTAAAATCAATGGTGGGATAAAGCGCGCCAGATTCTTCAATTAACTGGTTACGTGATGCCTTGCAGATCGACCGAAACATTTGTTTCAGATTCGGCTCAAGGCTTCCAGGAATCTTGACCTCCATCGGCAAGAATGTTTTTGTCAGCGTGATGTCTTCCATATCCTTGCCGATTGCTGCCGCATTTAACGCATCGTCAATGTGCTGCGCCTGAGGCTCGATGTCGTTCTTCTTATTGCCCTTGTCTACAAAAAACGACTTGCCGAGCAAAAGTGCAGATGCCACAAGAAACACCACAGCAGGCATGCCTGGAACCAAGGCGAAGCATGCACAAAAAAGGCCGCTGATTTGTAACGCACGGGCATTGGATGTGAGATCGAGGATCATGTCTTGGGCGGTACTTGATCCATCGGCTTCGCCTTTTGTAACCCTGGTCACAATCAAACCCGCTGCAACAGAAGTTAGCAACGATGGGATGATTCCAATGAGTCCATCACCCACTGTCAACACTGAATAGATCGAACCAGCCTGGGACAGGGTCATGTCTTTTTGCAACATGCCTATTGCGATCCCCCCGATCAGGTTGATCGCTGTAATGATCAAGCCCGCGATCGCGTCATTTTTTACAAATTTGATTGCGCCATCCATGGCCCCGAATAATTGCGACTCTTTCTCGAGCATGGCTCTCTTTTGCTTGCCTTCAGCTTGCGTGATGTTGCCCGCGCGAAGGTCGCTGTCAATCGACATTTGTTTACCCGGCATACCATCGAGCGAGAATCGGGCGGCCACCTCGGCCACTCGCTCAGATCCTTTCGTCACTACGAGAAAGTTCACGATAGCCAGAATCAAAAACATGATCAGACCGACGGTGACATTGCCCCCAATCACAAATTCTCCAAACGTCTGGATGATGTGACCGGCGTCCGCCTCCAACAGAATTTGTCTTGTCGTGGAAATGGTAAGAGCCAACCGGAAAAGCGTGGTCATCAGGAGAATGGCGGGAAAAGATGAAAACTTGAGGGGAGTTTCAAGCAACATCGCACTGACTACGAGCACGATGGTGGCGCTGATATTGACGGCGATCAGAATGTCCAGAAGTACCGGGCTAAGGGGAATAACCATCATGACGATGATTACCAGAACAAAGCATGCACCCACCAACTCAGATCGGTTTGACGCCAGGCGGGCAAACTCATTAATTGAAGAAAGTAACTTTTTTGTTTGCACGCCTGTCACCGATTAGATTACTGCTGACTACTGTATGTGTTGCTCCCAAGAAGATGGTTCCGAGTTTTCGCTCAATGCGATTGAAAATTGAGGCTTTACGACATTAACCGTTGCTTCGTTGCAGTTGCTGAATCAAAAGGTTAATCATATTGAGGTGCGAGCCCAAACCATTGCCCACTTGGGGATGTCCGTGAAACAAACTGTCGCCAACAGGTATCACTGGAACACCCTGCTGATGCGACCAACCGGAGCCATCGCCAATGTACAAATGTGGAGCCCAGAGAAACGGTGGGTCTACCCTGCATTCGGAGTGATGCCCAACGGCGCCCGAAGCCAGCACATCCACTATGATTTTCCACCTTGGGTCGGACAGCTTTGACAAGTTATCCCATACCTGATCAAGAGAAAGCGGGCCCTTGATTTCGTTTTGAAGCAGCCACGCGTCATCCTGCCTTAAACCAAAAAAGGCGATCCATTCTCCTGAGCTCAAATGCGTGGGCCATACATAAATCCAATTGTCGTGATTAATCGTGCGAATCTTTTCGATCAAAACAGGACCCAGGTGCCGGGGAATGCCTCGAATTTTCAACATCCAGCTGGAGAGAGGTACACCGTTCAAAGTTGGTCGACAGTCCCCGTTGTCGTAAACCGAAACCGCCAGGTTGCGCGCATCCCTGGGTGCTATTGCGACGGGATTTACGCCAAAGGCGCAATAACCTTGAACAGTTTCCAGATCTGAACTGCACAAGACCACCTCGCACTCTTTTTTCAGTTGACCTTTTGCCCGCCATCGCCCACCTGTTGCATCGAATACGAGATCTGGCTGAAGCTGCAACAACAGGTTTTCAGTTTTTTCATTTGAGTAGACAAACTGACAATCAAGAATTTGCGCGAGTGACAACAGGTGACTTTCCAGTTCGCGAAGTGTCCATGGCAGATACTCGCCCAGAGGAGCCACAGAATTGATTCCTGAAGGGTGATTAAAAAACATGAATTCGCTGACAGGAATGTTGATAGGCCAACTTCTTGTGAAAGCAGTGCCCTGACCTTCGCTGTTGACTCTGTTTTCCAGAACATGAAGCACGATGCGGGGGCCAAATAATTTTTTCAAGGCCACAGCCAGCATAAGTCCCACTGGCCCCCCACCAACGATCACAAAGCGCTCGCTGTTGCGGGGTAACTGTTGCCTCAGTTCAAGGCGCGTGTTGGTGGAAATAGCCGTGTTTTGAAAGCAGGCAGGTACTACCGGTGTTTGCCGGGAATTTGACCCGAGTACGGCCCATTCTTCGGCACTTAACAGATAGTTGCGGCCGACTGACAGGGCATACAGCCACCCCTGCATGGCAGAGTTCAGACCGACTGCTTGATGTATCGCCAACCAATCGGTAAGCACTTGATTTGCCAGCATGTGCGGACCCAGTCAAGAAAAATGCGGACCTGAGAAGACAGTTCGCTAATCTACTGATGTCTTGTGTGGCAAAAACCAGCGGCAAGTTCCAGACAGCGGATTACCCGCAGGCAATCCATTGACTGGAGGTGTTACACGTTGAAGTACTGGCTCTGGGGATGACTAAAATAAAATCCGCTGACACTGGCCGCAGGCATCATCGCAAAGTTCTCGGTCAGTGACATCCCGATTTCGCCACAGTTCATGACCTCGAACATTGCTTTCTTGATGGTGTGTTCTGGGCAGGCGGGGTAACCAGGGGCAGGACGAATACCCTGATACTTCTCTGCAATGAGTTCTTCATTGCTCAAAGTTTCATCGGCTACATAACCCCAAAGGTCTTTTCGCACACGCTGGTGCATGCACTCCGCAAAGGCTTCAGCCATTCGGTCTGCGATGGCCTTGAACATAATGGAGCTGTAGTCGTCATGGGCTGCCTGGAATTGCGATTCCTTTTTTTCAACCCCGATGCCTGCGGTAACCGCAAAGAGACCGATATAGTCTTGTTTCACACCCTTGGGGGCGATGTAATCGGCCAGTGATTTGTTGAACACGCCTTCTCGCTTCACACCCAGCTGGCGTCCGGGATTGTACGTGAACAAAACTTGGGCTCGGGTGTCGTCGGTGTACACCTCGATGGTGTCATCATCAATGGTATTGGCCGGGTAAAACGCCACTGCCGCGTTGGCTTGCAACCAGCGACCTTCAATGCATTTTTTCAACATGGCTTGGCCGTCTTCAAACACTTTGCGGGCGGCTTCGCCCACCAGTTCGTCTTCCAGCACGCGGGGATAGCCGCCATGTAAATCCCAGGTTTGGAAAAACGGCGTCCAGTCAATGTACTGGGCGATATCAGCCAAATCGTAATTCTTGAAGTAGCGTTTGCCGATGAACTTGGGCTTCGGTGGTGTGTAATCAATCCAATCCAGTTTTGGCTTGTTGGCACGCGCCTCCTCGATACTGAGTACCGGCGCTGCCTTTTTGTTGGCATGCTGTTCGCGTACACGTTCGTATTCAGTTTTCAATTCGGCTTTGAACGTGTCGGCTGATTCATCCGACAACAAATTCGAGGCCACACCCACAGAACGGCTGGCGTCTGAAACGTAGACAGTGGGGCCATCGTAATGCGGTGCAATTTTCACAGCAGTGTGCACGCGGCTGGTGGTGGCGCCACCGATGAGCAAGGGAATGCCACGGTCGCGGAAATAGGGGTCGCGTTGCATCTCGCTAGCCACATAAGCCATTTCTTCAAGCGACGGTGTAATAAGGCCCGACAGCCCAATGATGTCGGCATTGATTTCTTTGGCCTTGGCCAGGATTTGCTCGGCGGGCACCATCACGCCCATGTTTTCAACTTCAAAGTTGTTGCACTGAAGAACAACCGTGACGATGTTTTTACCAATGTCATGCACATCGCCTTTTACGGTGGCAATCAGGATTTTGCCTTTGGCCTTGGCGTCGCCACCAGCGGCCACCAATTGCTTTTTCTCTTCTTCAATGTAAGGAATCAGGTGGGCCACCGCCTGCTTCATGACACGGGCGCTTTTCACCACTTGCGGCAGAAACATTTTGCCAGCACCAAACAGGTCGCCGACCACATTCATGCCGTCCATCAGCGGGCCTTCAATTACGTTGATGGGGCGACCACCATTGGCTGCAATTTCAGCGCGGCATTCTTCGGTGTCCTCAACAATGAAGTTGGTGATGCCGTGTACCAGCGCATGGGCCAGGCGCTTTTGCACCGGTTGGTTGCGCCACTCCAGGTTTTCTTCCAGCTTCTTGCCACCCGCTTTCAGGGTGCCTGCGAATTCAATCATTCGCTCGGTGGCTGATTTGCCAAAGTCGGGATCGTTGGCTGGCAAATTGGGCTGACGATTCAGCACAATGTCTTCCACGCGGGCCTTCAGTTCAGGTTCCAGTTCATCGTAAACACCCATCATGCCGGCGTTGACAATGCCCATGGTCATGCCGTTTTTGATGGCGTGATACAGGAACACAGTGTGAATGGCCTCGCGCGCAGGTTCATTGCCGCGGAATGAAAAGCTTACATTGGACACACCGCCAGAGATTTTGGCGTGTGGCAGGTTTTTCTTGATCCAGCCGGTGGCTTCAATGAAGTCGTTGCCGTAGTTGTCGTGTTCTTCAATTCCAGTGGCAATGGCGAAAATATTCGGGTCGAAAATAATGTCTTCAGCCGGAAATCCTACTTCGTTGACCAGAATGTTGTAGGCGCGTTCGCAAATTTCAGTTTTGCGGGCATAGGTGTCGGCCTGGCCTTTTTCATCAAAGGCCATCACGATGACTGCGGCACCATAGCGCTTGCACAACTTGGCCTGGCGTTTGAATTCGTCCACGCCTTCTTTCATGGAAATGGAGTTGACCACGGCCTTGCCCTGCACGCACTTCAAGCCAGCTTCGATGACATCCCATTTGGAGGAGTCGATCATCACGGGCACGCGTGAAATATCGGGTTCGGACGCCATGAGGTTCAGGAACTTCACCATGGCGGCCTTGGAGTCGAGCATGGCTTCGTCCATGTTCACGTCCACAATTTGCGCGCCGTTTTCGACCTGTTGACGGGCCACGCTCAGCGCCTCGTCGTACTGCTCATTCAAAATCATACGGGCGAATGCTTTTGAACCAGTCACGTTGGTGCGCTCGCCCACGTTGATGAACAAGCTGTTGTCATCGATGTTCAGCGGTTCCAGACCCGACAAGCGGCACTTGGGTTCCACGGTGGGAATGGTGCGGGGCTTCTGGTTTTCCAATGCCTTGGAAATGGCGGCAATGTGATCGGGCGTAGTGCCGCAGCAACCGCCAGCCACATTCAAAAAGCCTGCTTGCGCAAATTCCTTCACCAGGCTGGAGGTAATTTCCGGTGTTTCATCGAAACCCGTGTCGCTCATTGGGTTGGGCAAACCAGCGTTGGGGTACACGCAAATGGGCACGTCGCAAATTTTGCTGAGTTCAGCCACGTAGGGGCGCATCAACGAGGCACCCAACGCACAGTTCAAGCCGATGGTAATGGGCTTGGCGTGGCGAACGGAGTTCCAGAAGGCCTCAACGGTTTGGCCTGACAACACGCGGCCGGAGGCATCGGTCACTGTGCCGGAAATCATGATGGGCAATTTGTTGCCGGAGTCTTCGAAATACTGGTCGATCGCGAACAGCGCGGCCTTGGCGTTCAGCGTGTCGAAAATGGTTTCAACCAGCAGCAGGTCAACGCCGCCTTCCACCAAACCCTTGGTTTGCTGGTAATAGGTGGCGACCAGTTCGTCAAAGGTGATGTTGCGTGCACCGGGGTCGTTCACATCGGGGCTGATGGACGCTGTTTTGGGCGTGGGGCCCAAAGCGCCAGCGGCAAAGCGGGGTTTGTCGGGCGTGGAGTACTTGATGCACGCTTCCTTGCACAGGCGAGCCGCTTCACGGTTCATCTCGTCGACGAGGTGTTCCATGTCGTAATCGGCCTGCGCCACGGTGGTGGCACCGAAGGTATTGGTTTCAAGAATGTCAGCGCCGGCGGCCAGGTACTGCTCATGAATTTCGGTCATGATGGCGGGCTGGGTGAGCACCAACAATTCGTTGTTGCCCTTGATGTCGCGGTGAAAATCCGCGAAACGCTCGCCCCGGTACTGGGCTTCCGTGAGTTTGTATTGCTGAATCATGGTGCCGGTTGCACCGTCCAGAATCAGGATGCGTTTTTGAAGGAGTTCACGGAGTTGGGCTTCGACTGCGGCGCCGTTGACAACAAGGCTGTTGTGCTCGGCAGGCGAAGAAGCGGGGCGCGTGTTCATCGCGGGGCCTCTATATGATGCAAGGGTTTGAAAACAGGCTGCATTTTAGCAGGGAAATGGCGTAAAGCGTTGTACTCCTGACGTACGGCGAAGCAAGTGAACCGCGCAATATTGCCTAAGCAATGCTTCTAATTCCGGCTTGACGCTTCTGGCTTGGGGCATGCGAAACGCCTTGGCGTCTTCGCATCGGTTCCTGGCGGAACCGCCCCGCGCTGCGAATCCGCCGGGAAGCCTTGCAAAGCCGGCAAAACAGCGCAGCTCACTTACTCCTCCGTTGTATCCTTGAGTCTCCCACTTTTTCCATTTCACGGCACCACAGTAGCCCCTCGCAAACGATACAAACCATACAGGTTGGCCACAGTGATCACGATCATGGTCAGGCACAGTTCCCAGGAATCAAACAGGTAACCATGCACCGCCCACAAGGCATTGGTGGCCAAGGTGGCTTTGCGCATGCCCACATTGCCCATCATGAACAAGGCCCAAGTACCCAGCAATGTTGCAAACAGTGGCAAAGAGCTGGCCAGCCAACCTTGCCAGGTGAACACAGCAATAGCAACGGCCATGCCACTGAAACCCAATACCAGCGCCAAACGCAAACGCTGGCCCATGACGTTGGAATAAATGGTGACTGCCTGCCGCACCCCTGTGAGAAGCATGATTAAAAAACCGGTATGCACGCCCAACAAGTAGTATTGAAGCCCCCAAGCCATCGACGACAGTGCAAACAACAGCTTGGTCCCACGTTCTGAAATGACGCAGAACCCTGCAATGCTCAAGCCAAAAGCCACTATACCCACTGCCCGGGTTAACAAGTCCGTTGAGTCCAATTCCGATGAGTCCGATCATGATGAAACATTGATCGCAATACTACCTTTGAATTGTTGATTGCTGAGTGCGCGGCACAATCCGTCTGCAATTGATTCAATCCCTTGAAAAACCAGATAAATCGGGCCCGTTTAACGATTGAGCCTTGCCGCTGCCTGAGTTACAGTGAGCCATCCACCATTCCTTTACATTTCGCTTCATGCTTAATTTCAATATTCGCTCAAGCTTCACTACCCGCTTGATTGTGGGCAGCTTGATTGCGCTGTTTTTGCTGTCCATTCCCGTGGCCATCACAGCGCACTGGATATTGCGCAACAACACGATCAATCAGGCAGGTGCGAATGCTCTGGCTCAAACCGAGCAAATTGCCCAATCGGTGGACCGCCATTTGAAAGAGCACTTGCGGGACCTGGTCTACACCAGCCGCATTGAGCAGTCATTTGGAAATTACACAGCCGAAGAACAAACCAAGCTGTTGCAGATTATGCGTGAGCACACGCCGGGCTATTTGTGGATTGGTGTGGCCGCCCCGGACGGTACTGTGCTGGCGGCACTTGATGATTTGCTGGTTGGAAAAAGCGTGGCCTCGCGCCCGTGGTTCAAACAAGGCTTGATCGCGCCCGCAATTATGGATGTGCATGAGGCAGCGTTGCTGGCTGCATTGTTACCCGCTCGAGCTGAAGAAAAGTATCGGTTTATTGATTTCACGACTCCGCTAAAAAACCAGCAAGATGAAATCATCGGTGTGATTGGCATTCATCTGGACTGGAAATATTTTATTGCTGAAATCGAAAAGGACGTGTTCAACACCATCAATCCGTCTGCACCCACAGTGATTTTGGCCAAAGACGGCAGCCTGAGAATGGGCAACCGACTTGATTCGGCTGACTTTCAGGACAGCACCGCCTGGACAGCCATGGCAGGCTTCCGAAAAGCTGTGGCGGGAGAAAACAACTGGTCGATAGAAACCTTGAGCGATGGTGAAAGCTACCTGGTTGCTTTTGCACCCAACAACAGCCCTGAAACCAGCAGTTTGGGCTGGATTTCAGCCACGGTGACGCCCTTGAACGCAGTGGCTTCGCCTATTTCCAAAGCATTGATTGGTGCCATTGTGGCCTTGATCATCGGTACAGTGGCCACCCTGCTGCTGGTGCTTGCTTTGGGCCGAAGCCTTTCTGCCAAGGCCAGTGCTTATCTTGACCTGGTGCGCAAAAATGACCCCAAAGCGCTCGAGGCCTCTATGAAAGAGCTGCCCACCGAGCTGCAACCCATTTCCCGAGACATTCTGGATTTGACCCGTGGACTGACCCAAAAAAGCCTGTCTCTTGAAACTGCGCTGAAATCGGCCAAGGAAAGTTATTGGGTGGTTGAAGCGCTGATTGTGCAAGCACCCATCCCAATTGCCATGTTTGACACAGAAATGAACTATGTGGCGGCCTCCTCGCGCTGGGTGCAAACCTTTGCAAACGGCCACAAAGGCAGCCTGGTGGGCAAAAACCACTACGATGTAGTGCCCAACCTGCACGAGCGCTGGCGTCAGGCACATAGGGCGGGGCTTGCTGGGGAAAGCCTGTCAGCAACATCGGACCCTTGGACCAGTCCTGACGGATACACCATTTGGCTGGACTGGGCCATTGAGCCGTGGCTGAAACCCGATGGGCACCGGGGTGGCATAATTTTGATGTGCAAGGATGTGACCGAGGAACGTTTGATTCGGGACAGCCTGGCCGAGAGTGAAGAACGATTCAAACTGGCCATGGAAGGCTCACACGACGGCCTGTGGGATTGGCAAGTGGGGACCAACAAGGTTTACTTTTCACCCAGCTGGAAACGCTTGCTCGGCTACGAAGACCATGAACTGAGCAATGACTTTGGTACTTGGGAGCGCCTGACTGCGCCCGACGACCTGGAAGTGGCCAAGAAAGCACTTGCCGACGCCTTGGACAATCCCGAAAAGGATTCTTACGAAGCCGAATTTTGCATGGCGCACAAAAACGGCCATTGGGTGCATATTTTGGCCAAGGCACTGATCGTGCGTGATGAACACGGCAAGCCAACCCGGGTGGTGGGTACTCACCTGGACCGGACCGTCCAGCTAGAACTGGAAAGCCGGCTTCGTGAAACAGCCATTGCAGCCAAGGCGGAGAAAGACTCCAACGCAGAAAAAAGCCGCTTTTTGGCCACCATGAGCCATGAAATCCGCACGCCTTTGAACGGCATCATGGGTTTTGCACGGTTGCTGGAGATGGATTTGCCACCCGGTGAGCTAAAGGAACAAGCAGGTTATCTTGTGCAGTCCTCCGAAACACTGTCGGCGATTCTCAATGACATTCTTGACTTCTCGAAACTGGAGTCGGGCATGGTCAAGCTTGTAGATTCGCCATTTTTGATGGAGCAACTGCTCAAAGGCAGCACAGAATTGCCTCGTCTGACCTGTGAATCCAAAGGTGTGAAGTTTGAGCTGAACAACAAACTAGGCGAGCATCAGATTTATTCCGGTGACATGGGCCGCCTGCGCCAAATACTCCAAAACCTTTTATCTAACGCGATCAAGTTCACTTCTCACGGCAAAGTTAGCTTAACTGTCAGTAACACACAATTAAATCCAAACGAAGACCTAGTTACTTTTGAGGTCAGTGACACTGGCCTTGGCATTCCAAAAGAGAAACAATCACTGTTGTTCAAACCCTTTTCGCAGGTACATACGGACCGTGAAAACAGGTTTGGCGGTACAGGACTGGGCTTGTCAATCGTGAAAAGCCTGATCAATGCCATGGACGGGGAAATCCAGTTGGAGTCAGAGCCAGGCCAAGGCACGCAAGTGATGTTCTCGGTCACCTTGAAGCGCGAGCATCAACTGGACAGCCAGGGCCAGGAGCGAATTTTACCTGTTCGACCTTTGCGCGTGCTGGTGGCCGACGACACGCCACTGAACATCAAGTTGATTCAGACTTTCCTGCAAAAAGACGCTCATTGGGTTGATGTGGCCAAAGATGGCAAAGAAGCCCTGAACAAAGCGATGACAGAACCCTATGACTTTATTTTGCTGGACATCGACATGCCCAAGCTGTCGGGTTATGAGGTGGTCGAGAAAATTCGATCCACAACTGGTCCGAACCAGCAATGCGAAATTGCCGCATTGACAGGCTACGCTTTCGACAGTGATATTGAGCGGGCTGTGGCCGCGGGCTTTAACTACCATTTCGCAAAACCGATTCAGTTCAATTTGTTGTTAAATCGCTTGGCGATAAGCAGTCAGAATACGAAATGATCACCCACCATGCGAAATGTGGTGCAAAATAGCGGGCTGTTGAAATTGACTAAAAAACGGGGTGTTTTATGGAATTATTAATGGATCCAAACGTTTGGATCGCTTTTGCGATTTTGACGGCCTTGGAAATCGTGCTGGGTATCGACAACATTGTGTTCATTACAGTGCTGGTGTCGAAACTGCCCGCAGACATTCGCGACCGCGTGCGTCAGTTCGGTTTGATGTTCGCAATGGCGACCCGAGTGGGCCTGCTGTTTTCGCTCTCCTGGATTATTGGTTTGACCGAACCTATGTTCGAGGTGGCTGGCAAAGCAATCACTGGGCGAGACTTGGTACTCTTCTTCGGGGGTTTATTCCTGTTGTGGAAGGCCTCAAAGGAAATTTACCTTGAGGTGGAAGCACCACACCAGGTTGAAGAAGAACTGGAAGCAGGTGCCGCCATTCAGAAAACCGGTGCCAAGCTGTTTTGGTACTCCATCATTCAGATCGGTATTTTGGATATCGTGTTCAGCTTGGATTCCGTGATTACTGCGGTGGGCATGGCTGACGACATCGAGGTGATGATTGCTGCCGTGATGGTGGCTGTGGGTGTGATGATGCTGTTTGCCAAATCAATTGGCGAGTTTGTTGAGGCGCACACCTCTGTGAAAGTATTGGCACTGGCCTTCTTGATGATGGTCGGTATGTTGCTGATCGCAGAAAGTTTTGGCCAACACGTGCCCAAGGCTTACCTGTACAGCGCAATGGGCTTCTCGCTGCTGGTTGAATTGCTGAACCTGCGATCAAAAGCCAAACGTCAGCGGCTTGAAGAAATGGCACGTGCCAAAACCAACGCTGCCTGATAAAACCCGGTAGTAAATTGCAAAAAAGCCAGTGTAAACTGGCTTTTTTGTTTTGTGGGCCAAGCAAACAGCCCCACAGCCTCAAACCCAGAGGGTGAATTCATGCAGCACCGAATTGCTCAGTTTCTTGTTCTTTTCCCGCTCATTTTGTTTTCAACTTCGGGGCGTACCGAACCCGATGCCTGGAACCTTTGGAAGCAGCCCGGGGTTCATGCAATTATGCGCCACGCCAGTGCGCCCGGTTTTGGCGACCCGGAGGGTTTCACCTTGAGCGACTGCAAAACACAACGCAACTTGAGTACGGCAGGGCGAGAAGAAGCCCGGGTATTGGGTAATGCCATTCAAAGCAAGGGGATCAAGTTAACCGCGATTTATTCCAGTCAATGGTGCCGCTGTTTGCACACCGCAGAGGAATTAAAATTGGGCAAGGTGCAGGCTTTGCCTGCCTTGAATTCATTTTTCCAGGGGCGGGGCAGCAGCACTGAGCAAACCACGGCTTTGAAGAAACACCTCGCCACGCTTAAACCCACCGACAAGGTGTTGTATGTCACGCATCAGGTCAATACCACCGCCCTGACCGGTATTTATCCAGACTCCGGTGAAGTGGTGTTGTTCAAGTTCAGCCCAGAAGGCGAAATTACGGTACTTGGCCGAGTACAGACCCCATGACACCGCCTTGCGAACCTTAACAAAACTTAACCCAGGGACGCTGAACTTCGCCGGCACAACTGCCTCGAACAGTTAACGATTTCGGTTCAACAGCCGGGACGTTTGGAAAATCTTGTAGCTTGAAATTCCAACTGGAGGTAGTAAACATGTTGAAATCAAAACTCACGACAGCAAGCCTGATTGGTTCAATTGCACTTTCAGCAGCCGCTTTTAGCCTGCCTGCCCAAGCAGAAATCATGGTGGGTGGTGCGCCCATGCTGCCAAGCAAAGACATTGTCGACAACGCTGTCAATTCAAAAGATCACACCACTTTGGTGACTGCCGTACAAGCCGCAGGCCTGGTGGATACCTTGAAAGGCAAGGGACCATTCACAGTATTTGCGCCAACCAATGATGCATTTGCAGCACTGCCGAGCGGCACCGTGGACACTCTTCTGAAACCAGAAAACAAATCGGCCCTGCAAGGTGTGCTGACCTACCACGTGGTGCCTGGGAAAATTACAGCCGCCGATTTGAGTAATCAGATTGTTCAAGCTGGTGGCATGGCCACCCTGAAAACAGCATCAGGTGCTTCGCTTGGAGCAAAGCTGCAGGGCGATAAGGTGGTGCTGGTTGACGAAAAAGGTGGTACAGCCGAGGTCACCATTGCCAACGTTACCCAATCCAACGGCGTGATTCACGTGGTGGACAGCGTATTGCTACCCAACTCCTGATTCCAGAGTTTCCCCTGACGGGCGCTCAGCAAGCCTGTCGTCATCTCCGACCTTAAAATTGCTGTTTTGGCGAGCCCACGCGGTTCGCCTTTTTTTATGCAGCTTTCTAACGCGCCCGGGTCACCAACACAATGCCCAACACCACGGGAACAATGCCAATGAAATCGATCCAGTTCAAAGGCTCGTTCAGCAGCCATGCGCCTGCCAACAAGCCCAAGGGTGGTGTTAAGAAAAACCACACACTGGCTGCGCTGGCACTGCCACGCTCCAACAGGTTAAACCACAACTGATAACCGGTAATCGACACCACCAACACCAGCCATGCAAATGCGCCAGCAAACGAGGGAGTCCAGACGATTGCGGACCAGTCTTCCATGAACAAGGCAACAGGCAACAACAAAAGGCCACTGAGAATGATCTGAAAACCGGTTCCGGTGACGATGTCGGTGCGCACAGGCCATTTTTTGTACAGCACCGTGCCAAAGGCCAGGGTTAGTAAAGCGGCCAGTACCAGCAGGAAGCCTTCAAGCGAGTCTGTAGTAGAGCCGATTCGGTTGCGAACAATAAAGGCCACACCCAGAAAACCCAAAGCCAAACCCAACACCTTTTGGCGTGTGAGGGGTTCGCGCAACAAAAACGAAGACAACACTGCAACCACAATAGGGTTTGCACTAATAAGAATGGTGGACAAACCCGAGGACAGGCTGCCCATGCCGGTCCAGCTTAAACCCAGATAAAGCGCATGGTTCAACAATCCCAAGGCGCTTAACACGCCCAACTCTTGGAGGGTTAATTTGCGCAGTGTTCCGCGCCAATGCGCCCAGGCCAGCATCAAGACCCCAGCCACAAGAAAACGCAAAGTTAGAAACAACAGGGGTGGGCTGTCGATCAAACCAATTTTCGCAGCGGGAAAGGCGCTGGTCCAGATCAGGACGAATGGAAACGCCAATGAAGCGTTTCTCAAAAGGGGGTATTGATTCATTCAAGGAAATCCAGTAATTGTGAGACATTGTAATCAGCGAATCTGCTAAACCTAGCCGACGACCGGAGTTTTAGATGCTCGAGCAGTTCCGATTAATCGTCGTGGATGATGAAAAACCCCAACTTGAAGCACTGTGTTCACTGCTTCAAGATGCGGGATTTGAAGTCAAAGGATTTCCTGAACCAGTCCAGGCGCTGGAACACTTGAAGCGCCAAAGCTTTGATGTGCTGCTCACCGACCTGCGACTTCCCGGCATGGACGGCATCGAGTTGGTGCAACGTGCACGCCAACTGGACCCCGATTTAAGCGCTGTGCTGATGACCGGGCATGGCAGCATTAAAACTGCGGTAGACGCCATGAAGCTTGGAGTGCTGGATTACATCCTGAAACCCTTCAAGGTCAGCGAGTTGATGCCGGTAGTGAACCGGGCCATCGAAGTGCGTAAATTAAAGCTGCAAAACTCGCAGCTGATCCGCGACCTTTCCAGCAGCAATTCACGCTTGCTGGAAATGAACCATGAACTGGACCACTTTGCCGGGCGCGTTGCTCACGATCTGAATTCGCTTTGCCACATTATTCAGGGATTCGCAGGCAGCCTGACACGCCGGGCCCACAGCAAACTGGACGAGCAAGAGCAGCGCTACCTGCTGCGTATCAATGAGGCCAGCGCGCGCGGCGGTCAACTGGTGTCTGATCTGCTGGCTTTTGCGCGGCTTGGCTCAGGCGAATTGAAGTTCAACCAGGTGGTGTTGAATGAAGTGGTGGAAAAAGCCAGAGCCATGGTGGAATCGACCGAAGGCCTGCGACTGGCTGACTGGAGCATTGCCAAACTGCCCGACATTGAAGGTGATGAATCGCTGTTGGAGCAGGTGTTTGTCAACCTGTTTTCGAATGCTTTGAAATTCAGCCAGATCCGGGAACTGCCGACGATTGTGGTTGAAGCCAATGTTCTGAACGATGCCGTCGAAATCAAGGTTATCGACAACGGTGCAGGCTTCGACCCTGACCGGGCCGATGGTCTTTTCAAGCCTTTTCATCGCCTGCACAACGCTCATGATTTTGAAGGCCACGGCATGGGCCTGGCCAATGTAAAAAGAATCATTGAACGGCACGGCGGTCAAATCACCGCTGTGTCTGCTCCCGACAAGGGAGCTGTGTTTACCCTGATTTTGCCGATACACCAACACAGCAGCATCACACCACGACAGGCAAACGTTGTAGCAGAAACCCCAAGCCTTGAGTTGACCGGCACAATCGACGAGAAAATTGACCCGCAACGCTCAGAATTATTGAGCGCGTGTGTAGAACGGCTCAACGACATCGTGATGATTACCCAGGCCTCGCCAATCGACGCGCCCGGCCCGCGCATCATTTACGTGAACTCGGCATTTGAAAAGGTAACTGGTTACAGCCGGGATGAAGTAATCGGCAAAAGCCCACGCCTGCTGCAAGGCCCTGAAACTGACAAAACCGAACTACAGAAAGTTCGGGCCGCCCTTGTAAACAAGGAATCTGTGCATGTCGAACTGGTGAATTACGGCAAGAGTGGCAAACCCCACTGGCTTGAAATGGACATTGTGCCGGTGTTGGGCTCGAACGGGGAGGTACCCTATTTTGCGTCCATTCAACGCGATGTAACCGAGCGCCGCCGGGCGGAGGACAAACTCAAACGCAATGAAGCGCTGCAGCGTATTGGGGGGCGCCTTGCCAAACTGGGTGCATGGGCCATTGAACTGGGCCCGGTGCCCCGCCTTTACTGGTCGGAAGAAGTATTCGACATTCTGGAGATTGGCAAAGGCCAACTGCCCACCAGTTATGACGATGCCCTGCGTTATTACCATGGCAAATGGAAAAAGATGGTGGAGGCTGCGCTGGCCCGCTGTTCAACCGAGGGGCTCGCATTTGAACTGGAGCCTGAAATGCGCTCCAACAATGGCCGGCGAATATGGGCTCGCGTGGTGGGCGAAGCGGTGCGCAACGAGAAAGGCGAGATTGTTCGAGTGCAAGGTGCTTTTCAAGAGATCACCGACTCCAAACTGGCGGTGCTTACGCTGATGCACATGAATCGACTGCTTGAAGCCCAGCAACGCGTGAATGACATTACCACCACCCTGGACAAGCCCGAAAAACTGTTGCAAGAGGTATGCAGCGTATTCTGCTCATTGGGTGGCCTGCCTTTGGCGTGGGTTTGTCAATTTGGCAAAGACTTGAGCGATTTGAAAGTAACGGCTGCCGATGGTTCTCAGCAAGAGTTTGTTTCTCAAATCATGAAGACCACCACCTTGCCGCGTGATCATGAACTGGTGGACCGCTTGCGCGCCGGGAAAATGCACATTTGCCAGAATGTGGCAGAGGAACCGCAAGCCAAAATGTGGCATAAACAGGCCATTGAAGAGGGTCTTGAGTCTTTTGCCATACTGCCCATTCATGCGCAAGGCAAACTGCGTGCAAGCCTGGTGTTGTTTGGGGCGGGCATTCACTTTTTCACCAACGAAGTGCGACAGCTGTTGAAAACCTTGGCGAAAAATTTGTCTTTTGCATTTGAAAACCTGTTGTTTGCCGAGGAGCGAAGCCGCAATGCAGAGCGCCTCAAATTGCTCGAAACATGCGTGGAACGCCTGAACGACATTGTGCTGATTACCGAGGCCGAACCAATCGATGGCGATGGTCCGAAAATACTCTATGTGAATGACGCTTTCGTCAGACGCACTGGATACTCACGCGAAGAAGCCATTGGAAAAACACCCCGAATTTTGCAAGGTGAGCGGACGCAGCGCGATGCATTGGACCGCATCCGCAACGCTTTAAAGGACTGGAAACCGGTTCGTGAAGAGTTGATCAACTACACCAAGAGCGGCGAAATGTTTTGGCTGGAACTGGAGATCGTTCCTGTGGCCGATGAGACAGGATGGTACACCCACTGGGTGGCGATTGAACGTGACATCACCGAGAGAAAACAGGCTGAAGCCGCATTGAAAGAGGGATCTGAGCGATTCCGGCTTTTGGCTAGCGCATCAAGAGACTGTATCTGGGACTGGAATTTGATCACCGATGAAATTTGGTGGAATGAAGGGTTCGAGAAATTGTTTGGGTTCGACCGAAAAAAAATTGAACCCAGCAATGATTCCTGGATTAATCGCATTCACCCGGAAGATCGTGAACGCGTGGTCAAAAGTATTTTTGAAGCCATCAATTCCAGTGAGGAAAGTTGGCAAAATGAATATCGATTTGCACATTTCAGTGGTCGCTGGCTGGATGTTCTGGACCGAGGTTACGTGATTCGGGATGAACAGGGAAAAGGCATTCGCATGATAGGCGGAATGACCGACATGACCCATATCCGGCAGTCTGAACGGCGCAGTCAAGCGCAATTGATACGGATGAACCTGCTCAACGAAATTACGCGCGCCATTGGCAATCGACATGATCTGGACAGTATTTATCAGGTGGTGACCAACAGCATTGAACACGAACTTCCTGCAGACTTTTGCCTTACCGCCTCCTACTCGGAACTCGAGAAAACCATTACCTTCAGGTCATTGGGCAATGCGACAGAAGTTTCTGCAAACCGCATCGGGTTTTACCTGCATGCGTCCATTCCGGCAAAAGGTGTTCATCTGGACCGGGCACTTCAAGGCGAATTTGTGTATCAACCCAACCTCGGGGGCAGCATGTGCCTGACAGGCGAGGGCATGCACGAACTGGCGGGACTGGACAGCATGGTGATTGCTCCCCTGATGCATGAGAGCAAAGTACTGGGCATTATTACCACCGCACGAAAAGGGCTGGATGCCTTCTCGCCCGATGAGCTTGAATTTCTTCGTCAGTTGGCCGAACACGTGGGATTGGCCCTTGCACAAACCGAACTGCTTCGGGAATTGCAGGAAGCCTATCAGAACCTTCAACGCACACAGCAACTGGTGTTGCAACAAGAACGCCTGCGAGCGTTGGCGGAAATGGCAGGGGGTATTGCACACGACATCAACAATGCAATTTCGCCTGTGGCTTTGTACACCGATGCCCTGCTGAGCTCGGAAAGCAACTTGAGCGAACGTGGCCGCAAGCAGTTGCAAACCATTCAACTGGCCATTGACGATGTGGCCCGAACTGTGGACCGCATGGGGCAGTTTTCCAGACGACAGGAGGACGGCGTAGAACTGACCAGCGTGAACCTGGCCAAGGTGTGTGAACAATCCATGGAATTGACCAAGGCCCGCTGGCACGATATTCCCCTGCGCAATGGTATTTCAATTGAATTCAATGTAGAACTTGGCCAGGATGTACCCGAGATAGATGCATCGGAACCCGAGTTGCGAGAAGCGCTCACCAATCTGATTTTCAATGCGGTAGATGCCATGCCCAGGGGCGGCACCATAACGCTGTCGACCCGACTGGAGAAAAAAAGCGACCATGACCAGGTGGTAATTGAAATACGCGACACCGGCCTGGGTATGAACGAAGAAACGCTGAAGCGATGCCTGGAGCCCTTTTACACGACCAAAGGTGAACGTGGCACAGGCTTGGGCCTGGCCATGGTGTATGGCATTGTGAAACGGATGCGTGGCCAGATTGAAATTGACAGTCAGGAGAATAAGGGGTGCACCGTTCGAATTTTGCTACCCACCGGTTGTCGTCAAAACAAATTACAAACCCGCGAAACGGGCGATCAAAAACCCCACCCTTCCTTCCACATTTTATTGATTGACGATGACACCAAAGTTCTGGGAGCACTGAAGGATGGTTTAAGCGCAAGCGGCCACAGGGTTCAAATTGCCAATTCAGGACCACACGGCATTGAGTTGTTTACCAAGGCCATCGCCGAGGGTGCGCCATTTGATGCGGTGATTACAGATTTGGGCATGCCTGGCATGGATGGGCGGCAGGTGGCCGAGGCTTTGAAAAACATCAACAAAGATTGCCCGGTGACCTTACTGACTGGCTGGGGCAAACAACTGGATGCCCAAACCACAGTGATACCTCACATTGATGCTGTGTTAGCCAAGCCACCCAAAATTTCTGAGATTCAGGCATTGCTGCGAACCCAAATTCAATAAAAGAATGAGGCCCTGAATTTTCAGCTTCAATTCATCTTGTTTTTCTAGACTGTGTACACATTGAACCCACACAGGAGAAACAAAATGATTCGTCGCCCTACCCCAACTTTGTCTGCCCTTGCCTTGATTTTGCTGACTGCCACACTGATGGCAATGCCCAAGGCATCGCACGCCGATGATGACCGATCGAATGCAACACGAGACACAGAGATCGTCAAAGCGTTTGGTTTGATCAGCGCTGAACAAGCCCGCGAAATTGCGCTAAAAGAAGCCCCTGGCGTGGTGACTGAACTTGAACTGGATGACCGCGACTATGCCAAAGGATGGAAGTGGGAAGTGGAAGTTGTGAATGCCGATGGCCGCGAGGTTGAAGTAGACCTGGATGCAAAAACTGGCAAGGTGTTGAAGGTTGACAAAGACTGGTTCTAAACCAGTGCACCGGGCTTGAAGGTGACACGCACAGTAAGCCCTGGCGCGTTGTTGGCAAATTCAAGCTCGGCGCCGTAGGTGCCTGCAATGTCTTGTGCAATGGCCAAACCCAGACCACTGCCCGGTGTGTTTTCATCAGCCCGAAAGCCACGCTGTGTGATTTCAGTCAGCAAGCTGGAAGGACAACCCGGGCCGTCATCACTGATCTGGACTGTGTTGCCCTGAAGTGAAATGTGCACGGTCGTGTTGGCCCACTTCGATGCATTGTCGATTAAATTGCCAAACAGCTCGAACAAATCTTCCCGATCACCCAGCAAGGTGGCGCCATGGGGTACCTGAACCACAAAGTTCAATGCCTTGTCGCGGTAAAGCGCTTTGCAACTTCCCACCAAGGCATTCAGTATTTCAAGCAAGTCAATGCGCTGGCCTGGGCGCAGATCACCCACCACCCGCACACGGGCTGTTTCCCGATCAATCAAGCGGGCCACCTCCGCGGTCAAGGTGTGAACCTCTTGGATGAACTGGCGGCGGTCTGATTCATCGCTGAGTTGTGAGAGCCGGGCAAGCCGGGTTTTCAAGGCGTGGGCCAAATTGCCCATGCCCTCGCGGGATCGTTTCAAGCGCTGATCAATCGCAGTGAGCAAACGATTCAACTCATCAACCAAGGGTTTGATTTCATCGGGGCCCTGAAATTCAAGCTGCTTGATTTCGCCTTGTTGCAAACGGGCCAAGGCTGCTTGCACTGCATTGAGGGGCTTTAAGGTTTTAATCACGATCAAGCGCTGAATCAACACCAGTGCCAACAAAAAAAGCGCCGAGAAACCCGCGTTGGCCAGCTGGTATTGCTTCAGGTTATTGCGCAATGGGGTGATGTCGCGCGCAATTGCAATGGTGAACTGTTGATTGTCTTTCTCGTAGTTGCGCGCATGCACCAAGAGGTATTGGCCATCGGGCCCGGATTGTCGAGTGATCAATGCCTGCGGTCCGCCCGGTGTTGGCAGTGTGAAATCAGCATCCCACAGCGAACGGGAGTAGCGAATTTCCGCTTGGTGTTGCAAGGCAAAGTAAGTGCCGGAATAAGGCTGTTGATAGGCGGGCACCAAACCGCTGGTACTCAGGGCTAGGGCATCTGCGGTATCAAACTCAACACCGGCCAGCAAGGCTTCACTGTCTTGCTGTAGTTGGTCGAGCAATTGTTTCTCCAGCAGGTTTTCAATGGCACTGGAGGAAAGCCACCACTGTGCCAGCAGCAACACCATGAGGCTAACGATCAAACCAAACGACAAGCGGTTGCGCAATGAATTCATGGTGCGGGCTCGCCAAATACATAGCCTTGCCCTTTGCGGGTTTGTATCCACTGCGCGCCGATTTTCTTGCGCAGGCGGTTCACATACACCTCCATCACATTGCTGTCTTTGTCCGCATCGTATTCATACACATGCTCGGTCAACCTTGTTTTGCTCAAGGGCTGCCCGGGGTGCAACATGAAATAGCGCAGCAAGCGAAATTCTGTAGCGGTGAGTTGTTGGGGTTCTTCATCATTGACCTGAACGGTTTGCAAGGTTTCATCCAGCAGCAGGCCTTTGGCTTTCAGTGACTCAGGCGCTGTACCCACAGCACGCTTGAGTACGGCACCAATGCGCGCCAGCAATTCTTCAGTTTGAAAGGGCTTGGGTACATAGTCATCGGCACCCGCATTGAAACCTTCCACTTTTTCCTGCCAGGTTCCCCGCGCAGTCAGCACAATGACCGGCAATTTCAGACCTTGCTTACGCCAAGTTCTCAACACATCCAAACCTGGTTTGCCGGGCAGGCCCAAGTCGAGCACCACCAAATCATACGGTTCAATACAACCCTGCGCTTCGGCCTCAATGCCATCTTGCACCCAATCAGCCGCATACCCTGCCTTGCCCAGTTGTTTGTGCAACTGCGCCCCCAGTACCGGGTCATCCTCTACCAGCAGCAGTCGCATGGCGCTTAATCGTCCTGTTCAAGTTGCAGCAGTTCGCCGGTGCGGGCATCGAACTCCATTTCCCACACTTTGCCGCTGCTTTCAAGCAATTCTATTTCATAGATGTACCGTCCATCGTCTTTGTCGAGATCGACATCGACAATGCGCCCCGGCTTGATCTTGCGGGCACGATCGAAAATTTGCTCAAGCGAGAGAATTTCGCCGCTGCGCTGAAGCTGGCGAATGCGTTTGTCGTCGTCTGCATAGGCAAACGGCGGTAAGACCGAAGCAAAGCAGAGCAGAACAACTAGAAAAGTGAGGGCACGGACTTTCATGATGAAAGTAATGTACCCGATTCACCTGAATTGAAGCTTAAAAAGTACTTAAAAACGCAATACCACCAAGCCACTGACTATGGTGGCCGCAGCCGCCAGTCGCATTTTCCAATGTGCGTTTTCCTTGAACAGAAAAATAGAGGCGAGCGTGGCCAGCACAATACCTGCATTGGTAAACGCCACCACTACAGCGGCGGGCATGCTACGCATGGCCGCGATGACCAGCACATAAGCCAAGCCCACACACAGACCACCCACTGCAATCACCCACAGGGGCGGACGCTGCGCTGGCACCCAGCGCCCCGTGCTGCGTTTGAGTTCAAAGGTGAGCACCAGCCAGGCTGCAAAATAACCCAAGGACACAAAGCCCAAGAGACCCGCAAGGCTGTCGATGTGGGCGGTCGCTGCCTTATCGCTGAGTGAATACACGCTGGTACACAGCATGGCGAGAAAAGCCCAGGGCAATGCTGACTTATTGGCGCTGCCACGCCCGGTGTCTGCCAACAAAGCCAGGCCCAAAACACTGATAGCAATACCTGCCCAGGCAGCCAGGCTGAGTTGCTGATCGAACAGCCACAAGCTCCACACAGCAATGAGCAAAGGCGAGCTGCGCACCAAGGGATACACCAAAGCCACGGGTGCGTGGTCATAGGCTTTTTTCAAACCCAAAAAATACAAGGCATTGGCCGTGGCCGAGGTGGCCGCCAGTGCTAGAAATTCAGGCGTGAAACGGGTGTGCTGAAACAGCGTGTAAAGCCCCCAGGGGGCGAGAAGGACCAAGTGACCAATCAACACCCACCACAGCACATAGCGCGCTTTGGGCTGCTGGCGTGCCATGAGGTTCCACACCACATGCATGCACACCGACAAACCGATGAACAATGCGGCCTGAGTCATTGGAGTTCGATGATGGCGTTGTCGCAGGCCACCTGCACCCCCTGCGGCACCACCGGGTTATTCTGCATTTGCCAGGTGTCGCTGCGGTGATTAATGTGGGTGAGCCACGCACGTACCGGTTTGATTTGATCAATCAAGGCCAGCGCCTGGTTCCAATCGTTGTGATTGCCGCCAGGCGCACTGGCATTGGTGCTGGGTGGGTCTGTTGCATCAATCGCCAAACCTTGCGGTTTGCTCTGTTGAAGCATTGCCAGGGTTTTGGGTGGCAGGCCCACCGTGTCGGTGAGGTATGCAAAACGCACACCTTGGCGATTCTCAATCAAGTAACCAAAAGTGACCTTGGAATGAATCAAGGGCAAGGGCGTGAAGGTTAGAGAACCGATTTGGAAGGGTTCAAACTTGGCTTGAGGCTTGAACTCGAGTATGCCGGGATGCTTGAACAGATCAGCACATCCTTCAGAGTCGGGTGGACAGTACACAGGCACCTGACCCGACACACCCCAGCGCAGGTGAAACAAACCCTGCACGTGATCGGGATGAAAGTGGGTCAGCACGATTGCACTGTAGCTGCCCAGAGGAAAACGATCGTGCAGATTCATTAAACCGGCATCGAGTACCACGCGTGTGTCTTCATCTTCGATCAAGGCAGAACAGGGCCTGCGCACAAACACACGGTTATTTTGCGCTCGCTCGCATGCCGGGCAATTACAACCATAGCGGGGTACGCCACCAGCTGCGCCAGTTCCCAGATAAGTTATTCGCACAAAGTCACCTTGCTGTGTTGTTCAATCAAACTTACCAATGCTGCGCCTGCTTCCTCCAGTAAACCATTGTTGGATACAGTGATGCTGGCCGGGTGGCTCAACTGGAGAATCATGTTGCGGCTGATTCGTGCATCAATCTCGGCTTCTGATTCGCGTGCGCGTTGCATCAAACGCGCTTTCAAAACATCATGCGCCACCTCGATGGTGACCGGTAACAGTTCGGGGTAGTTCTGCATGGCCTTGGGCAAGTATTCACGTGAACCATTGACGACTACGGTGATGCCCTTGCTCAGCCATTGGTTGATTTCAGCACCAATGCCGTAGCTGTTGCCGTGGCTGTGCCAATGCATGGCAAACAAGCCCGCCTGAATGCGCGCATTGAATTCAGCTTTAGACAAAGCAATGTGATTTTCACCGCCGGAATCGGCCGGCCGCGTAATGTAGCGGTGCGCAAACTGCACCATGGGCTGCCCGGCTAACTTTGATCGAGCATAGGCCATGACAGAGTCTTTTCCGCTGCCGCTTGGGCCCACCACATAAAGCAGGCGGTTAGACAAGCGAGTGCTCCGCATTGGGTACCTGGTTTGCAGCGGGGTGCACGTTGGCAAACTGTGCGCTAAACACCTGTTGGCCAGCCACCCAAACGCGCTCAACCTGAGGCAGGTTGTCGGGGTGGGCCACTGCAATCAAATCGGCTCGCTTGCCCACAGCAATTTGCCCACGGTCATTCAAGCCTGCTGCGCGTGCGGGGTTCAGGGTGACCAATGCCACGGCTTCGCTGATTGAAATACCCGCCAGTGCAGGCAAGGCCAAAGCTGCTGGCAACAAGGCAGCGGGTGAGTAATCGCCACACAAACAATCGGCCACCTTGTTGATGACTGCATCGAGTGCGCGCATGGAACCCGATTGCGATTTGCCTCGCAGAATATTGGGCGCACCAAACAAAGTGGCCAAGCCCTTGGCTTTCGCAGCCTGCGCCGTTTCCAGATTAATTGGAAATTCGGAAATAACCGCACCCAAGCTGTGAACAATGTCGACTTTTTTCGGGCTGTCGTCGTCGTGGCTGGCAATGGAGACACCGTGGGCTTTTGCCACACCGGCCAAGGCCTCCATGCGGGCCGTTGCACTCTGTGCTGCCTTCAGTTTTTGTTGCAATATGGCGTCGAATTCTTCATCGCTTTTTTTGTAGGTTTTACCCAGGTAATTGCGGTAGGCCTCCACGCTTTTGAATTGGCCCTGACCGGGTGTATGGTCCATGAAAGAAATCAAATGTGCATCACCATGCACCAGCAAATCGGTGAGTACTGGCACCGCGGTTTCGTCGGTGACTTCATATCGGGCATGCACGCGGTTATCGACCAAGGCGTACTTTTGCCAGGCATGTACAGCGCGGGCCAATTCAGCCGCGAAGGAGTTGTTGCGCACACCCAGCTCGTGATTGGCAAACGACAGGGAATGGTAAATGGTGGTAACACCCGCTGCAGCATTGCGTTTGTCGGCTTGCGCACAGGCGAAATTCACCGGAAAATGCACACCCGGGCGAGGCTCCACTTCTTTTTCCAGGGCGTCGCAATGCAGGTCGACCAGGCCAGGCATCAACATCGCGCCTTTCAGGTCAACGGGTTGAGCGCCCGTTGTGGTATCGGGATCCAGGGCTGTGATCACGCCGTTCTCAATCAGAACGGCGATGTTGTTGAACACGCCGTGTGGCAGCACCACGCGGGCATTGATTAAAAGTTGCTTGTTCATGCGGGTAACTCCAATGTGTGTTTGGCCATGGCCAGTTCAACCACGTTGTCGGCCAGACGTTCAACCAGTGCCGGGTGGTGAAAAATTGCTAACATAGCCACGCCTTGTTGTTTGATGCTGTTCAGCAAATCGACCACACGGTCGGTGGTGTCGGGGTCCAGGCTTGCAGTGGGCTCATCCAGCAACAACAGGCGTGGCTTGGCAATCAAGCCACGGGCCAGATTCACGCGTTGCTTCTCGCCACCAGAAAACGTGGCGGGTGGTACAGTCCACAACCTTTCCGGCACATTCAGTGTGCTGAGTAATTCACGTGCCTTGTCGCGTGCAATGCCCGCACTTGCCCCTTGCCTTACAAGTGGTGCTGCCACAATGTCGACAGCAGCCTTGCGCGGCAAGCAATGCAGAAACTGGGTGACAAAACCAATGTCGCGTTCGCGAAGTTGCAGCATTTCACTTTCAGTGGCACGGCTCAAATCAATGGTGCGGCCGTCCTCTTGCGTGAAAAGCATGCTGCCACTGCTGGGCAAATAGGTTCGGTATACGCACTTCAACACCGACGATTTGCCCGCACCCGTGGGGCCAATCAAGGCGGTCAATTGTCCCGGTGTGGCTGTTAAGTTCACTTGGCTACACGAGGGTATTTGCGTACCCTGCTCATGCAAGGTGAAGTGCTTGCTGAGGTTTTGAATGTCAAGAATCGGATTCATGTGTATTGCAAACCTTTACAAGGCAGAGGCCACCAAGCGCTGCGTGTACGCATGTTGGGGGTCTTCAAGGATTTGATCGGTCAGCCCGGTTTCAATCACGCGGCCGTACTTCATGACCATGGCCCGGCTGGTCAACAGGCGAATCACACCCAAATCGTGAGTGACCACGACCATAGCGGTTTTCAGTTCCTGTTGAATTTCAAGAATCAAGTCGAGAATGCAGGCTTGAACAGAAAGGTCCAGACCAGTGGTGACTTCGTCGAGAAACAACAAGGGCGGTTGTGTAGCCAGGGCCTTCGCGATCTGCACGCGCTGCTGCATGCCACCTGAAAACTTCTTCGGTGAATCGTCGATACGGTCGGCCAGCACTTCGGTGCGGGACAGCAAATCGAGCGCGCGTTCGCGAATCGCCTTGTAGTTCACCAAGTCGCTCATCAACAGGCGCTCGGCAATATTCCCGCCAGCAGACACGTTGAAATTCAGGCCGAGGTGAGGGTTTTGGTACACCATACCGAAGCGGTGGTTACGCAGCCAACGACGCTGTGCGGCGTTCAGATCGAACAGGTTCCACGCATGGTCGTGCTCAAAAAATTGAGCTGAACCCCGGGTGGGTTCTTCATCGAAGAACAGGGTTTTCACCACGGTGGATTTACCACTGCCCGACTCGCCCATGATGCCCAGAATTTCACCCGGGTGAAGCTCGAAGCTGACATCGTGCGCCGCCACCACCGAGCCACACCAACTGCAAATATTGGTCTCTTGCTCGGGGCCTGTGGTCTCGATGCATTTGGAGCAACCACGGCCGTGAACTTTGCTTAAGCCTTGAACACTGAGAATTGGCTTCATGCGTTGACCCCTTCAGTTTGGTTCAGCTTGAGCACCGCCAGTTGATCGTTGCAGTAATCGCTGTCAGAACACTGGTACTGGCGCTCGCCTTGCTCACTGATGACCTCATCCAGAAAACTGTGTGTACAGCCACAGCGCATGCAGGCGTGGCGATTGCCCTGCGCATCCAAAAAGTTTTCCGTGCGGAACGGCACGTCTTCGAACGCCAACGGCACTGCACTTGTGTAAGGCGGCACTGCGTAAATTTTCTTTTCTCGACCAGCGCCCAGCAAAATCAAATTCGGACTTTGGTGCAAACGCGGCACGTCATAACGCGGAATGGGACTGGGGTCGATGACGTAATGCCCATTGATTTTGGTCGGGTACCTATGCGAGATCGTGATCTCGTTGAACTGCACAATGTCTTCGTACAGCTTGGTCAACAGGCGCGAGTAATCACCCTCACCGTGCATGGTTTTGCGTTTTTCTTCCGAAGGCTCAACCACCACCAGTGGGTCGGGGTAAGGCACTTGCAACACCAGCACCTGGTCTTCGCGCAACATTACCTCGGGTATGCGATGGCGCGATTGAATAATGGTGGCTTCCACAGTGCGCTCGGTGGTTGAAACACCGGGACAGGTCAGTTCTACAAAATGCCGCAGGTTCACTGCATTGACGGAATCGTCTGCACCTTGATCGATTACTTTTAAATTGTCGTTTTGCCCGATCAGCGACAAGGTGAGCTGCAAGCCGCCGGTACCAAACCCACGCCCCATTGGCATTTCACGACTGGCGTAAGGTGTTTGATAACCAGGAATGGCAATGGCCTTCAGAATGGTGCGGCGTACTTCACGCTTGGCATACTCATCCAGAAAACCAAAGTTGTAGGCAGTGCCCTCATGAAGGTCGCTGTCTGCCTCTTGTTCGTCAATCGCGGGCAGTTCATAGTGGCGCATCGTGCAGGTCTCCTCTTGCTTTCATCTGTGTGGCGCGCAGGCGGTCCATGTCACTCTGGAAGGTGACGTAGTGCGGCATTTTGTAGTGGTTGGCAAAACCCATGGAGTCCACACCGTCAATGTGAAGCAGCACAAACTCCGGGTCTTCTGACGGGTTGGATGGACCATCGCGCATCCCTTTTTGCAAGGCACGGTCCAGAATGGCCATGGAAATGGCCTTGGTTTCGTTGTGACCCAAGCAAGCGCCGTAACCCAGTGTGAAAGTGGGCAGTTCGCCCGGCTCAGCACCTTCGTACATAGCGACAACCTCGCACTCGGTAATCAGTACTTCGCCAGCTTCAGTGGGCTCACCAGTGACAGGGTGGGGCAGCAACACGGGCAGATAGCCCACGCGCAGCTCGGCAATGGTGGGGTGAATGTCGCCATAGCCGCGCATGTTGGAATAAGCCATGGCCAGCAATGAACCGGTTTCAGCGCGGGCCATAGTTGCCAGTGCAGCAGAACGAGTGACAGGAAATACCAAAGGCTCGCGTGTGATGTCAAAAGCCTGTTCAGGCCTGTTTTTCGACGCAACACTGATGCCCGGGATCAGCCCTTCGGCGCGCAATGAATCGAGCACTTTGGGAAATGTGTCAGGAAGGCTTGCGGAGGCTGCGTGATTTTTCAAGAACCGGCGAGCCATGTTTTTAAACACTTCAGCGCTTTCATCCACCAGATCAAGCCGCATCAGGCGCAAAGCATAATCGGTGGTGGGGCCCAACATTTGGCCACCAGGAATGTCTTTGAATGCGCTGGAGATGCGGCGAATCAATCGCATATTGCCGGTGCTTTGCACGGGAGTTTCAAGCACGCGCGGTTTTGTCGAGCGGTAGGCACGCAAGGCAAATGCGGCCTCCAGCGTATCGCCCTGCATTTGCTTGATGGCCAAAGCCGCCAGGCGCGGGTGGTACAGGCCACCTTCAGACACAATGCGGCTGGTCAGCAAACGCAGCTGGTTTTCAATGGCATTGAGGCTGATTGGTGTACCTTGCTCGCCTTCGGCGGTGCGCAATGCTTCAAAGGCCAGTTCGGCGCCTTCAATGGCTTTTGCGCCACCTTTAATGGCCACATAACCCATCAGAATTCTCCTTGAACTTGTGTGGTGCGTGGCAAAGCCACCACTTGGTTTTCACTCACCAGAATGAAATCCACACCGGTGGGAAATGCGGCATTCCAGAATGCTCTGCGTTGCAGCCAGGTCTCATTCAAGCCAGTCACGTGCAGTGTGTTTTCCTGCTCAATGCCGGGACCTTTCAACACCATGGGCAGGGCTGCGTCAGACCTGTCAAAACCTTGCACCTGAATGATCAGGGTGGCCCCGTGTTCAGGTTCTTCCAGCGTTCCCAGCATGGGCTGAAAAGCTGGCGACTTACCGCCGTTGCAAATCACAAAATTAGCGCTTTCGGCCACGGCCATTCGGGCCTCCAGCCGCATGCGAACATCCCCGTTCAGCAAGGCATCGGGATCAGCCAAACCGACTTCGCCGTCAATCAAGGTGGCAAGCACCTGTTCCAGCGCCGGGCCCTTGCCCTGCAGGTTTTGAATGCGGCCCGGATAGGCAAAGGCATTCATTAATGCATTGAAATTCTGCTGCTGCAATTGTGGTGTGTAGGTTTTCAAAGCATCTGGATTTTCAAGCATGCTCATCCTCATCCAAGGTGCTTAACAATGAAAAATCCACCTTGGTGGCACTCAAATTGGCACGGCGAAGCGCGATGTCGGCCTGTACCTGACCCGCTCCTTCCTGCAGGCTGTGTTCCACCCGCTCCCAGCCGGGTAGTTGTGCGGCCAATACGCCATCAAGAATTGCCATGGCGCGGGTCAAGCCCACACGGTCGTCCATGCAAATGGCTGCGCCTTCTGCCACTTTGCCGTTCGGGCTGTGAATGCGTACATGCGCTTTGGTCACCGGAATTTCCCCCAGAAAATAAGCGTCGCCCAAGGCGCTGTCGCGCAGCTGAAGCAGGCCCAATCCCGCTTTCGGAATGTGAAGGTCGGTGATAGTGCAAGCAGCACTCACCTCTTTGGCCAAAGCCTTGATGCGTGCAGGCTCGCTGGCCTGCCACATGCGCAACCACTGGCTGCGGGGAATGTCGTTCATCATGTCGCCTCCCTTAAATCAACTTGGCGCGAATGCGTGCTGACAATTGATCAAGCACAAACACGAAGATGAAAATTGCAATCAGAATGGTCATGACATGGCCATACTGGAACAGATCAAATCGACCCTTCAGTTCCTGACCAATACCTCCGGCACCCACCAATCCGATCACGGTGGCCATGCGCAAATTGCGATCCAGAATGTAAGCGGTGTAGGCGATGTACTGTGGAAACACCTGCGGAATCACGCCGTACCACAAGGTCTTCAACTTGCCGGAACCAATCGCTTCGAGCGCTTCCTGAGGTTTTCGGTCGGCGTTTTCAATGTCCTCTGCGTAAAACTTGCCCAAAAAACCCGCGGCATGAAAACCTAGGGCCAGCACCCCAGCGATTGGACCGAAGCCGTAAGCCAATACCAGGAAAAGCGCCACAATCAGCTCGGGCATTGATCGCAACAAACTGATTAGGCCACGTGTTGCGGTGTATGTGAATTTGCTGGGACTGTAATTTACCGCAGCAAAATAGGCCAGTGGAATGGAAAGCACCACAGAAATGATCGTGCCCCAAAACGCAATTTCCAGTGTTTGAATCATTTTCACAAACACGTCCCACACATAACCCAGTGGGCGCACCAGCACCTCTCGGGTTTCTGTCACGCTTTCCATTTCCAGCGTGTCGGTGTTCATGCGTTGCGTGGTAACTTCCTGCGTTTCGATGTAGGCCAGAGCAGGTAAATCCTCACGGTCCAATTCGGGCATTCGATTGGTTTCTTCTTGCGTGGCCACCACGGGTGGCCACATCACCTCACCCACACGGGAGAAGCCGCGCACCACTTGGGAATGGTCGTTGAATCCCATCAAATTGCCAAAGGCCTGGCTGGTCATACTGACCATTTTGTCCATCTCGGTGCGGTGACCGGTCACCAACAACAAAGCGAACACACAAATCAAGATCAGCAGGTGTTTGGCGCTGTAGGGGGCTTCAAGCCGCCAACGCAACTCGGTACCTGGGGGCGGCATGGGAATGGGTTTGCTACTCATGGTGGTGTCCGTGTATGTATTTAAGCAGTGGCCAGGCGCAAACCCGGAACTTGCAGTTCAAATTCTTCATCATCGGCTGGAGCATCTTCCCAACGCGCACCGTGATATAGATCGTTCACTTTGGCATCGGTAAACTCGGCAGGCGTGCCATCAAATACCACCTTGCCATTGCGCATTCCGACAATTCGATCGCCAAACTCGCGGGCCAAATCCACCTGGTGCAAACTGCACAACACTGTGGCACCGCGCTCACGCGCTGCCTCCCGAATCAGGGTAAGAATATCGGCAGAAATTTTCGGATCCAGACTGGCCACAGGTTCGTCGGCCAGCACCACTTCGGGATCCAGCATGAAGGCGCGGGCAATGCCCACGCGCTGCTGCTGCCCGCCCGACAAATCGCCTGCACGGCGGGTCAGGTGTTCAGGCCTCAAGCCCACCTGTTCAACCAGCGCACAGGCCTTGTCGCGTTGCTCAGGTTCAAACCAACCCGCCAAGGCACGCGCCATACTGACCTTGGGCAACATACCCGCCAACACATTGGAGGCCACACTTAAACGGGGCGACAAATTGAAGTGCTGGTGAATCATGGCCACGCGTTGGCGAAGCATTTTCTCCGTGCTTGAGTTCAACACCTCGCCATCTATTTTCACAAAACCCTGCGTGGGCTTGACCAAGCCGTTGACTGCGCGCAGCAAGGTAGACTTGCCCGCACCCGAAGGGCCGAGAATGACGCAAAACTGGCCTTTTGGAATCTGCAAAGAAACATTGCTCAATGCATGCGTGCCATCGACCCACTGCTTGGAAACGGTGTTGAACTCAATCATGGTGTACTCCTTTATCGCTTGCTGGCCTTGGCCATCAGGTCTTGCTTCACGTTCTCGGTAACCAGATCGAACAACTTGCCGGCATTGGCCATGTCTTCTTCGCTGACTTTCGAGGTGTAGGCGTCGACACGCGTGCCGCCGTAGCCGCGGATCTGGTCTTTGGTAATGCCGGGCATGGTGTGCACGGTGTCGAATGCCGTGCGAAGCTTGGCCTTCACCTCGGCATTCACCTTCGGGTGAATGGCCAGTGGCGGGTAGGGAATGGGCGTGCTTTTGGCGACCACCTTGAATTTATTGGGGTCGATGGCCTTGGCATTCACTGCTTTCTCGAATGAATCAAAAGAAGCACCTCCCACATCGGCCAGACCTTCATTCAAGGCGTTCAATACGTTGGCGTGACTGCCTGCCATGTTCACGGTTTTGGCATCTGCCCAGGGCTTTACGCCGCCTTCCATCATCATGGCCACTGGCACATTGAAGCTGGACGTGCTGTTCACATCTCCCAGCGCAATGCGCTTGCCTTTGATGTCAGTGATGCTGTTCACGTTGGCGTCTTTGCGCGCAAAAATACCGCTGTAGTACACCGAACCACCGCCACGCACAGCGAGTGCCAACAGCTCGGCGCAACCTCGCGCCTTGGCCTGCAGGTACGTGGCTGGGCCATAAAAGGCAATGTCGGCTGCACCACTGCACATGGCTTCTACTGCAGCTGAATAGCTTTGGCCGACCTTGATGTCAAAGTTGATGCCGGTGGCCTGCGTAATTGCGTTAAACACGGGTTGGAAATCTTTTTTGGTGCCGTCTTCAGTGCCGCCATCGGCGGGAATCAACACCACGCGCAAAGGCTTGTTGGCCGTGCCGTCATTCTGAACCTGGGCAAAGGCCAGACCTGGTGTGAATGCCGCTGCAACAGCCAGCGCAGTGAGGGTTTTCAGGGTGTTGCGTTTGGAAATCATGAATGGCTCCAGAAAATTAAGGATTAATGCGCAATTGAATTCGATCCGCGCGGAATCGCGTGATGGCGTACTCCACGGGCTCACCAGTTTTGCTACACAGGTTCAGGCTTTTCACACGAAGCACAGGGCGGTTTTGAGGCA
>Ga0308010_1000075_pt1 | contig 93641 bp, 74 predicted proteins | sample Neamet129_FD_202368 | JGI IMG/M metagenome (GOLD analysis project Ga0308010, IMG submission 202368) | Marine microbial communities from water near the shore, Antarctic Ocean - #129 | ecosystem: Environmental > Aquatic > Marine > Unclassified | place: Southern Ocean | collected 2014-07-24 | reverse complement strand
TGAAATTATAACCAAAGAAAAACTTGGAGAATTAGGACAACAAGGCTTAATCAAATCAATGAATAAAGGAGTAACAGAAGACAAACGAAATAAACTTGCAAAAAAATTTGGAGACAAAATTGGAGACAAAATTGGAGATAGAGAATTTATAATTATAATTGATTTATTAACCGAAAAAGAAAAAATAGAACGTGAAAATCAAAAATCAAAAAATGATAAAAAGACTGTTAAAGAAAAAAATCGTAACGATGAATTAAACTTAAATATAAACGATTCTGCAAGTGAATTTACCGTCCAAATGATTGATGGAAAAAAAATCAAATTATCAGATTTAAAAGGTAAAGTAGTTCTTGTAAATTATTGGGCTACTTGGTGTGCACCTTGCCTAATGGAATTTTCTGAATTTCCAGAAAAAATACTCGAGCCATTTAAAGATGAAAAATTCATATTAATTGCCATTTCTATTGGGGAAACTAAAGAAAAAGTGGAACTTAAAATGGATAAAATGAAAAAATATGGAGTTGACTTTAATGTAGGAATTAACCCAGAAAAAGAAATTTGGGATAAATATGCAACTGGAGCTATTCCAAAAAGTTTTTTAATTGACCAAAATGGAATTATAAAATATATTTCAATTGGAAATTCAGATGGAAATGTTGATAAATTAGCAACAGAAATAGAAAAATTGCTAACGGAATAAAAACTGCTGGCAACACCGTGTATAATTAATTGCTGGTTATAGCCTACTTACGAACATTCCTGCGGAATATTCTATCTGTGATTTATTTGCTAAATTAGTTGCTTAACCACGCAACTAACCATACACAACAACGTTGTACAACATTTACCAAAAAATAAAAATCAGAATTTTAACGACATTATTTATAGTTTTTATTAGTTGTAAAAATGCGACTGAAAAAAAAATGGAACAATCTGAAATTGTAGTTGATTCAATTAAATTGAAAAATTCAAACACAAAAAAACTTCCAAACAATTTAAATACGATTCATTTACTTGAAAAATCTGTTCGACAAGATTGGAAAAAAGAAAACCCTAAAATAATTAAAACAAAACCATCATTTTTTAAAGAAGAAAATCAAGAGAAATATTTAATATTCGAAATCAACTTTAATGGTAAAAGTTTCCCTTATTCTTGGGATTGTGATTTATCAATTTTAAAATACTTGTCTAAATATGACAAAAAAATAGTGGCAGAAGAAAGAAAATGGAGAGAAATGACTCATACATTTACCACGATAGAATGGAAAGAAGATTTATCTACCTTAATTTGGACGAAAGATAAAGTTTATAAAACTAAAGTTACTGATTGGAATTTACCAAACTATTTTGATTGTCCAGGAACTATTTCATTCCCATCATTAAGGTTTGAAAAAATATTTGAATTACCTAACGCAAGAACTAATAAACAAAAAGGAATTGGAATTTTTCCTTTCGACAAGTCTTTGAGTAAAATTACTGAAACAGAAACTGAATTATTTACAGTTAAAAATAATATCTTAAAAGGTTTGGTTTATGACATTAATAATGATAAAATCAATGACATATTTATTTACTACCAAGAATTAGATGAAGAAGGTTTTACAGGATACAGAAGATTGTATATTAATGTAAACGGAATTTGGACTTGTAAATGGATTGAATATTATGAGGAATGTATATAAAAACGTTGTACAACACCGTTTATAATTTATTGCTGGCTTCTCGCCTACTTACGAAAGTCCTTGCGAACTTTCTTGGTCGGTAATTATTTACTAACTTTATTGCTTAAAACACGCAACAAACCATATACAAACACGTTACCTACAATTATGACCAGTCCTGAAATAAGGCTGCATAATTTTAAACATTATGTAGCCTTATTTCAGGACTGGTCATTAAAAACGAAAATTAGAAATATGAACAATATTGGGATAAAAATGAATACAATTGGAAGAATATTCTTGTTTATAATTTCTTATTTTATAATAGTTGGAATATTTCAATATGTTGGAAGTTTAATTGCTGGAGTTGACTTCACAAATTTAGAATACGAAGAGACTTCAAAACAACTGTTAATAGTTGGATTTTTTGATTTATTTGGCACTTTTTTGGTTATTTGGATTTTTATGAAATTTGTAGAAAAAAAGGAGTTTATTACACTTGGACTTCAAACTAAAAATAGACTTAATGAATTTAATTTTGGAATTATCCTTGGTCTTATAATAATGTTAATTGGATACTTATTATTAATTTACTTGAAAGAAATATTTTTCTTAAATGTAAATTTTGACTTTAAAGAATTGATAATATCCATAATGCTTTTTACAATTGTAGCAATTGTTGAGGAAACACTTTTACGTGGTTATGTTTTAAGAAATCTAATGAGTTCATTTAATAAATATACTGCTTTAATTACTTCATCAATTCTATTTTCTGTAATGCATAGTTTTAACCCGAATGTTCACTTATTTTCTCTATTTAGCTTATTTTTAGCTGGAATAGTTCTCGGCTTATCATATATACACACAAAAAATTTATGGTTTCCAATTGCAATGCATTTAAGTTGGAATTTATTTCAAACACTTTTTGGTTTTAATGTAAGTGGTAAAGACACTTATTCAATTATTGAATTTAATATAAAAGAAGGGAATTTAATTAACGGTGGAGCTTTCGGCTTTGAAGGTTCATATTTATCAATTATTGCTGAAGTAATAACTATAATAGGAATTGGAATTTATTACAGTAGAAAAATAACTAACCACAACACCGTATAAAATTAATTGCTGGCTTTTAGCTTATTTACGAAAGTCTAAACGGACTTTCTTGGTTCGTGTTTTATTAACTAAATTCACTGCTTAAAACACGCAACTAATCTTATACAACAACGTTAAAACTATTAAAGCCAAACCAAAAACATTAAAGCTATGAAGAAAATATTTTACTTATCTATTCTAATATTTCTTGGATGCAAAAATGGAACTAACTCTGAAGCTTCCATTTCCCAAAACAATAATATTGATATGGCCAATCAGTTTATTGATGCATTCTATTCCTTTAATAAGGATTCTTTAAAATTAACTCTCTCTTATGCTGAAAAATCTCAACCTTCAATTTTGTATTATCAAAAATGGGCAGAATGTGGAAATTACAAAATATTAAAACGGTTCAAATTTGAAGAAAAGAACGATTCTTTAGTGATATGTCCTATAACTGTAAAAGATGACCTAATGAGTGCGCTTCAATTAGATTTAAATGTTACGGACACTTTTCATATAATCATAAAAGATAAAAAAATCCGATCTGTTCAAACATCCTCAAATGATCCTGACGTATACTATGAAGCAAAGGATTGGATAAAACAGAACCGTCCAGAATTAATTGAGAAACCTTGTGAAGATGCTGGGAAAGGAGGACCAACACCTTGTGAATGTATTAAAGCAACTATACAAGGACTCGCTGAATTTAAGGCTAATGAAGAATCTCAAAAAACTCAATAACGGCTTCTAACACCGTGTATAATTAATTGCTGGTTTTAGTCAATTTACGAAAGTCCAAACGGACTTTCTTGATTGTGTTTTATTTAGCAAATTAGTCTCTTAAAACACGCAAAAAATTATACACAAACACGTTGGCATTCATTCGCGAAACGAACTAAAAATAGAAAAAAACACTAAATTATGGGAAAAAAGGAGAATAATGGAAGTTTAATTTCAAGTATTGGAGGATTATTTACAGTAATTGGAATGACATTATTTGCTCTAAAAACTTCAGCAATACTTTATTTACCTTGTACAATAATCGGTTTAATTTTAGCTACTTATGGAGTTTTCATAATGTTAAAAGCTCTAGACAATTAAAAAAAAAAGGGAAAATAATTTAGCTTTTACAAGTTTACTTAATTTGAAAGTAAAAACCGAACAGAAAGCGGAAATCACTCTTGCCGAATTTATCACAGACTGAATTTACTCAATCGTTGGAAAATAGAAAACGGAATTAAAACTAGAAATATAAACTATAAAAAAAATGTTCGAAAAAGATTATTTAATGCGACTTATAAAAACACTTTTAGACGCTATTAATAAAATTGTAAACAGCATAGATAACGAAGACATTGAAGGAGCAAAAAAACAAATAAGTGATTCTTTTAGATTATTAGGTAATGAAGAAGATTACTTTTCAAAAACAGATTATAAAAAATTAATTGAATTTTTTAAATCGAAAGAAGGGAATTATTTAAAAAGAGTTGAATTTTTAGCAGAATTAATTTATTTAGAAGCTACAATTGAAGAGAATAAAATTCTTAAATATGAGAAATTTGAAAAATCAAAAAAACTATTTGAATATTATAGTGAGTTTTCAAAAGAATACTCATTTGAAATAAATAATAAATTAGTCTTTATAAAAAACGAGCTTGAAGGATTTAAAAAATAAGACGAACTCTGAAAAAATCAACGAAATGCCAACACCATATAAATTAATTGCTGGTTTTAGTCAATTTGCGTAAGTCCAAACAGACTTTAAATTTGTGTTTTATTTACTAACTTTAGTACTTAAAACACGTAAAAAATCTTATTCAAAACCGTTGCCCCGAAACTTAAAAAAATAAAATTATACAAGTCTAAGACTATTAGAAAAAGCCTAAAAACTTCCACTAATAAATACTTGTCTGTTAAAAATTTATTCATAAATTCACTTTAGATTATAAACCTTAAATCTTCAAAGAAATTTATGCCATACACAGCAACCATAGAAGAAGAAAATAAGGAAATAGCAAGCAGGTATAAAGATTTGCTAAAAGGTACCTATGAAATTTTGTCTGTAGAAGACAAAAAACTCATAAGAAAAGCTTTTGAAATTGCTGTAGATGCACATTCTGAACAACGCAGAAAAACCGGCGAGCCTTATATTTTTCATCCCATAGCAGTGGCTAAAATTGTGGCTATGGAAATTGGTTTGGGTGCCACTTCTATTGCTGCAGCCTTATTGCATGATGTAGTAGAAGACACCGTATACACCTTAGATGATATGGAGCAGTTGTTTGGAGAGACCATTGCTAGAATTGTAAACGGACTCACAAAAATATCTAGATTAAATAAAGAACAAGACGCATCTATACAGGCAGAGAATTTTAGAAAAATGCTCTTAACCTTAAATGATGATGTACGAGTTATTCTCATAAAAATTGCAGACAGGTTGCACAACATGCAAACAATGGATGCAATGCCTGTGCATAAACAAGTAAAAATAGCTTCAGAAACTTTATATATTTACGCACCCCTAGCCCACCGTTTAGGCTTATATAATATTAAAACAGAACTAGAAGATTTAGGTTTAAAATATACAGAACCAGAAGTTTTTAGTGCTATAATTACCAAAATAAAGGAAAGCAAAGAAGAGCAACAAAAATATTTAGAAACTTTTGCAGAAACCTTAAAAACAGGTTTAGATAAAGAAAATTTTACCTATGAAATTAAAGGGCGTTTTAAATCTATCTATTCTATACGCAGAAAAATGCGCAAGCAAAATGTAACTTTTGAAGAGGTATATGACAAGTATGCTATTAGAATTATTTACGCACCAACCTCTGATGATGATAAATTTGATGCTTGGAAAATTTACACCATTGTTACAGATTACTTTAAACCCAACCCAACGAGGTTAAGAGATTGGATTTCGCAACCTAAAACTACAGGTTATGAAGCTTTACACATTACGGTTGTTGGCCCAGATGCCCAATGGGTAGAAGTTCAAATTAGATCTAGTAGAATGAATGAAATTGCAGAAAGAGGCTATGCAGCTCATTTTAAATACAAACAGGGTGCAAATAGTAACCATGAAAATGGTTTAGAATCTTGGCTAAATAGATTAAAAGAATCTTTAGAAAACCAGAGTTTAAATGCCGTAGATTTTGTAGAAGAGTTTAAATTAAATTTATATTCTAAAGAAATTTATGTGTTTACACCTAAAGGCGAATTAAAATCTTTACCAAAAGATGCTTCTGCCTTAGACTTTGCATTTACAGTGCATACAGATGTTGGCTTAAAATGTAGAGGTGCCAAAGTAAACGGTAAACTAGTCCCTTTAAGTCATACTTTAAAAAGTGGCGATCAAATAGAAGTAATAACCACAGCAAACAACAAACCAAATGCTAGATGGTTAGATTTTGTAATTACTGCTAGAGCAAAAACAAAAATTAGAGCGGCTTTAAAAGACGAAGAAAAAGTAATTGCAGAAGAAGGCAAAGCTATTTTAGCAAGAAAATTACGTCATTTAAAAATACCTTATAACGAGAAAACAATTAATGAACTTGTTGGTTTCTTTAAGATTAGAACTAGTTTTGATTTATTTTTTAGAATTGGAAATGGGGCTATAGATAACAAGAACTTAAAAGCCTTTGTTGCACAAAGAAACAGTAGTATTTTAAATTTCTTTAAAACAAAACTAAGAAGATCTCCTAGTTACAAAGAAATAATAGAAACAGATGAAGTTTCTAATAGTTATGATGCATTGGTTTTTGGCAAGGAAGAAGAAAAATTAGATTATACATTGTCTAAGTGCTGCTCTCCTATTCCTGGAGACAAAGTTTTTGGTTTTTTGACCATTAGTGAGGGTATTAAGATTCATAAAAAAAATTGTCCAAACTCCATTTCTTTACAATCTAATTATGCTTACAGAATTATGCAAGCAAAATGGATAGACTCTACCAAACAAGACTTTAATGTAATTTTACATATTAGTGGTGTAGACAACCAAGGTATTATTAATGATCTAAGTAGAATTATTTCTAGCAATATGGGTGTATTTATTAACAGTATAAACATTGCCGGTAATGAGGGAATTTTTGATGGTAAAATAAGCCTAGTTGTTAAGAATAGCGGACAAATAAATAAGTTAATAAAAAGTATTCAGAAAGTAGAAGGCGTTAAAAAAGTAGATCGTGTTAATAGTTTATAAATATCCTGCCAAAAAACGCGTAATTTATTCAGAAATAACTGTAAATTTGTTTTTTGTAAAATAAAAGATAATGAGCAACTCTCTTGAGAATCAAGAAGTAGTAAAAAAAGTATTTACATCTTATTTAGAAGAAAATAAGCACAGAAAAACACCTGAGCGTTATGCCATTCTTCAAGAAATATATGATGCAGATGAACATTTTGATATAGAGTCTCTATACATTAAGATGAAAAACAAGAACTACAGAGTTAGTAGAGCTACCCTTTACAATACCATAGAAATTTTATTAAATTGCAACCTGGTAAGAAAACATCAATTTGATGGACAATCGATGGCGCGCTATGAAAAAAGTTACTTTGATAAAAACCACGACCATGTAATTTTTACAGATACTGGCGAAGTAAAAGAATTTTGTGATCCTAGAATACAAGTAATCAAAAAAACAATAGAAGATATTTTTGATATTGATATTCAAAATCATTCACTTTATTTTTACGGAACAAAAAAGAAAGAATCATAATTAACAAACAACATAAACAACACTCCCAAATTTTGGGAAACAAATTAAACAACTAATGGCTGTAGATTTATTACTGGGATTGCAATGGGGAGACGAAGGAAAAGGTAAAATTGTAGATGTATTAACAGGCAACTATGACATTATTGCACGCTTTCAAGGAGGACCAAATGCCGGACATACATTAATTTTTGATGGACACAAACACGTTTTACATACAATTCCTTCTGGAATTTTTCATAAAACAGCATTAAATGTTGTTGGAAACGGTGTCGTAATTGATCCTGTGATCTTTAAAAAAGAATTAGAAAATTTAGACCAGCATAAAATTGATTATACTTCAAGATTATTAATTTCTAGAAAAGCACACTTAATTTTACCAACGCATAGATTATTAGACGCAGCGTCTGAGACGTCTAAAGGAAAAGCAAAAATTGGTTCTACTTTAAAAGGAATTGGCCCAACATATATGGACAAGACTGGTAGAAACGGAATGCGTGTTGGAGATTTAGAATTAGAAAACTGGAAAGAAAAATACCACGCTTTAACAGCAAAGCACCTAGGAATGTTAGATTATTTTAACATTAAAATTGAATACAACTTAGAAGAATTAGAAGCAGAATTTGACAAAGGAATAGAGAAGTTAAGAACCTTACAATTTATTGATAGTGAAGAGTTTTTAAACCAAGCTATTAAAGATAACAAAACAATTTTAGCAGAAGGTGCACAAGGCTCTTTATTAGACATAGATTTTGGTACGTACCCTTTTGTAACATCATCTAATACAACTGCCGCTGGTGCTTGTACTGGTTTGGGTGTTGCACCAAATAAAATTGCTGATGTATACGGAATTTTCAAAGCATACACCACACGTGTTGGTTCTGGTCCTTTTCCTACAGAGTTATTTGACAAAGACGGAGAAGAAATGGCTAGAATTGGTCAAGAATTTGGGGCAACAACAGGAAGACCAAGAAGATGTGGTTGGTTAGATCTAGTAGCACTTAAATATGCTGTAGACGTAAACGGTGTTACCCAATTAATGATGATGAAAGGGGATGTGCTTTCTGGATTTGATACTTTAAAAATATGTACTTCTTATAATTATAAAGGAAAAGAAATTTCACACTTTCCTTATAACATAGAACCAGAAAACGTTTCTGTAAACTATTCTGAATTTAAAGGATGGGATGAAGACTTAACAAAAATGACTTCTGCAGAACAATTGCCAAAAAATCTGATGGATTATGTTGCTTTTATAGAAAAAGAGACCGGCGTTCCTGTAAAGATTGTTTCTGTTGGTCCAGATAGAAAACAAACAATTGTTAGATAATTAATTCTTATAAAAAATTTAAAAAGCATCTTTTAGACTTCTAAAAGATGCTTTTTTATTTATTTTTTGCTTTTCTTTAATAGTTAAGAGCTAATCTTTTCTGTATTTTTGTGTAAAATATACCTTTTGAACAAACTATTTATACTCACCTTCCTCCTATTTAATTGCTTGGGTTTTTCACAAACTCAAAAAATGATCTATTCTGCAGACATACAATATGTAGACGAAGAAAAACACCCTGGTGCAACTGTTTTAATTGGTAACGTTAAAATGACGCATGCCGGCGCAGTGCTTACTTGCAAGCAAGCCTTATTTTATCAAAAAGAAAATTTCTTTAAGGCATTAGAAAATGTAGTTGTAAACCAAGGCGATACTATTATACAAACAAGCGATTATCTAGATTATGCAGCCAATTCTAAACAAGCCTTATCTTGGGGAAATGTGGTTTTAAAGGACCCTGAAATGACGCTCACATCAGACACATTGCAGTTTGATAGATTGAATCAGAAATTATATTATCAAAGTTACGCAACTATCAAAGACCAAACCAATACCTTAAATAGTAAAAATGGAAACTACTATTTAGAAACAAAGAAATTTACAGCAACCACAAGAGTAACTGTTATAAATACACAACACAACCTCGTTTCTAATCATTTAGATTATTACACCAATTCTGGTTTAACATACCTATACGGTCCATCTACAATTACAAATAGACAAAACGAAAATAAAATTTATTGTGAACGTGGTTTCTACAATACAAAAACAGATATCTCCTATTTTGTAAAAAACGCAAAACTGTATCTTAAAGAAAGAACTGTAGAAGGTGATAGTTTGTATTATGATAAGAAAAAAGGTTTTGCCTCTGCAACGCACAATATACAGGTAACAGATACCGTAAAAAACTTTGTTACCCGAGGTAATTATGCAGAAATATTTGAACTAAAAGATTCTGTTATTATTACCAAAAGAGCTGTTGCCATTTCTATTGTAGAAAAAGATTCTACATTTATTCATGGAGACACCATTTTGGTTACAGGCATTCCAGAAAAAAGAATTGTAAGAACTTACCATAATGTTAAAATTTTTAAATCTGATTTACAAGGAAAATGCGATTCTATTTTTACAAATCAAGCAAGCGGCATTACTAAAATGTTTAGAGATCCTGTTTTGTGGTCAGATGGCAATCAAATTACTGGAGATACCATTCATTTGTTATCAAATGTAGATACTGAGAAATTAGACTCTTTAAAAGTGCTAAACAATGCTTTTATAGTCTCTAAAGATTCTTTAGCCATCAAAGACTTTAATCAAATAAAAGGAAGAAATATGTTTGGTAAATTTATAGAAAACAAACTAAACAATCTTTTAGTAAAAGGAAATGCAGAATCTGTGTACTATAATAGAAGTGAAGAAACAGATAGTATAGAAACCATCACAAAAGAAATTTCTAGTAATATTGAATTTACCCTCGAAAAAGGTCAAATTACAACCATAAAATATTTAAAAGCTTCAGAAGGTAAAACATATCCACCCTCTCTTTTCCCAGAAGAATCTAGAATATTAAAAGGGTTTGTTTGGAGAGAAAGTGAACAACCTAAAAAAAAGGAAGACATTTTTAAAAAAGAAAATAAAAAAGAAGCTCCTCTAAAAAAGAACAAAAACACAATAAAGCCTTTGTTGATTAATGATTCTAAAAAAAAGAGGAAAGAAACTTCTTTTAACAAAAATTAGATGAAAAAAGATTTCTTTAAATACCAAGCACAAACTTCTCCTCACCCGTTTGCCCTAGAAATATCTCACGCAAAAGGATGTTATATTTATGATACCGATGGCAAAGCTTACTTAGACTTTGTTGCTGGTGTTTCTGCAAATAGCTTGGGTCACAATCCGCCTAAAGTTACAGCTGCTATTAAGAATCAGTTAGATTCGTATGCCCATGTAATGGTGTATGGCGAGTTTATTCAAAAACCACAGGTAGATTTATGTAAGATTTTAGCAGAAAATTCACCTAAAAACTTGAACTCAGTTTACATTACAAACTCGGGCACAGAAGCTACAGAAGGTGCATTAAAACTCGCTAAAAGGGCAACCAATAGAGCAGAAATTATTGCAGCAAAAAATTCTTATCACGGCAATACTATGGGGGCTATGAGTGTTTCTGGAGTAGAAAGACAAAACCAGGCTTTTAGACCGTTAATTCCAGGAACTAAATTTATAGCTTTTAATTGTGACTTTTGCTTGAATAAAATTACAAAAAAAACTGCTGCTGTAATTTTAGAAACCATACAAGGAGGCGCTGGTTTTATTGAACCGAGAGACCACTTTTTACAAAAGGTTAAACAAAAATGTGCTGAAGTTGGTGCGCTTTTAATTCTAGATGAAATTCAAACAGGAATTGGTAGAACTGGTACTTTCTGGGGATTTGAAAACTACAATGTAATTCCAGATATTATAATTACAGGAAAAGGTTTAGGCGGCGGAATGCCCATTGGTGCTTTTATTTCTTCCTTTGAAAAAATGGCATTACTAAAAGACAATCCTAAATTAGGTCATATCTCTACTTTTGCAGGACACCCCGTAATTGCCGCTGCAGGATATGCCACGGTAAAAGAGATTTTAGATCAAAATTTACTTTCAGAGAGTATTCGTAAAGAAAAAATCATTAGAGAACATTTAAAGCATCCAGCTATCAAAGAAATTAGAGGAAAAGGTTTAATGTTGGCAGCCATTGTTGAAACTCCTGATATTGCCGCACAAATTATTCATCAGTGTTTAAAAAATGGACTCATTCTTTTCTTTTTGTTATTTGAAGGCTGTGCAATGAGAATTTCACCTCCACTTAACATAAGTGATACAGATCTTAAAAAAGGATGTGAAATCATCTTAAAAAGTATCAATCAAGTGTTAAAGTAGTACCTAATACATCCTAAACACGTCAAAAAGGAAGACTACTCTTCTATTTCTAATTTTAATAAATAATTAGGATTTGGACAGTTACCCTTATAAAACTTAATATCATTTTCTGAGGCAACTCCAGGATAATCTCCAAAATTTTCGGCTAAATTTCTAATAATTTGAAAATGTAAATGTGGAGCATAATCTCCATTTACATTAGCTTTCCCCAAAGAACTAATAACTTGTCCTTGTTTTACAGTAGTTCCTATGTCAAGGTTTTGAATTGAATCTAGTGAGAGATGGCCATATAATGTATAAAAAACTTCTACACCTACATAATGTTTTAAAATAATTGTTGGACCGTAATCTCCATAATTATTATTATTTTTAAAACTATGTACTTCTCCATCTAACACAGCCAAAACATTTGTAGCTGCCCTGCACCATAAATCGGTACCTAAGTGAATATTTCTCTTATCTACCGCAGCTATATTTATAAAATAATCACTTCTGTCATAAATATTTCTTTTTTCTAAATAGCCACCAAAAGCAACCTTTTTAGTATGCAAACTTAAATAAGAATCAATATACTTTTGCCATTCTTTTGAAGAAGAAATATTAAAATTTAATAAGGCACTGTTATTTTCAGAAATATCTATTGATATATAGGAATCTAACGGAATGTTGATTTCTATTACAGGTAAAGGTACCTCTGAGATCTGATTCAAAAACTGATTAAATTTTGTTATATCCATAAGATTATAAAACAAAAAACTCTCGAAGTACCTCGAGAGTTTTATATTCAAAAGACTTAAATATTAAGCATTTTCTTTTTTAATTAAATTTAAGGCAGAACCTTCATTATACCATTCAATTTGTCCTGCATTATAGGTGTGGTTTGCAATTATAATGTCTTTAGAACCATCTGCATGCATAACATCAATTGTTAAAGGTTTACCTGGCGTAAATTCATTTAAATCTACAAAATTAAAAGTATCATCCTCTTCAATTAAATCATAATCTGATTCATCTACAAATGTTAAGCCTAACATTCCTTGTTTCTTTAAATTTGTTTCATGAATTCTAGCAAAAGACTTTACTAAAACAGCAGCAACTCCTAAATGTCTTGGCTCCATTGCAGCGTGCTCTCTAGAAGAACCTTCACCATAATTATGATCTCCTACAACTATTGTATGAATGCCTGCCGCTTTATAAGCTCTAGCAGTGTCTGGCACACCTGCAAACTCTCCTGTTAATTGATTTTTTACAAAATTGGTTTTCATACCAAAAGCATTCACAGCACCAATTAAACAGTTGTTAGAAATATTATCTAAATGCCCTCTAAAACGCAACCATGGTCCTGCCATAGAAATATGATCTGTAGTACATTTACCATGCGCTTTTATTAATAATTTTACTCCAGAAATATCATTTCCTAAAGGAGTAAAAGGTGCTAATAATTGTAATCTTTCAGAATTTTCATTCACAGAAATTTCAACATGACTTCCATCTTCCTCGGGTGCTAAATAACCATCATCCTTTACTTCAAAACCTTTTGGAGGTAATTCCCATCCTGTTGGTTCATCTAACATTACTTCTTCTCCGTTTTCATTGATTAACTTATCCGTCATTGGATTAAAATCTAAACGACCAGCAATAGCTACTGCTGCCACCATTTCTGGTGAAGCTACAAACGCATGCGTATTCGGATTTCCATCTGCACGCTTTGCAAAGTTTCTATTAAAAGAATGAATTATAGAGTTCTTAGGTGCATTTTTAGGATCGTCATACCGCGCCCATTGACCAATACATGGTCCACAAGCATTTGTAAAAATCTTAGCATCTAAGTTTTCGAAAATACCTAAAATACCGTCTCTATCTGCTGTATATCTTACTTTTTCAGAACCTGGGTTAATTCCTAATTCTGATTTCATTTTTAGACCTTTGTCGATTGCCTGTTGTGCAATTGAAGAAGCTCTAGATAAATCTTCATAAGAAGAATTTGTACAAGAACCAATCAAACCCCATTCAACAGTTATTGGCCAATTATTTTTATTTGCAGCTTCAGTCATATCCGCCCCTACATTTGTAGATAAATCTGGTGTAAAAGGTCCGTTTAATAACGGACTTAATTCAGATAAATTAATTTCAATAACTTGGTCAAAATATGCTTCTGGGTGTGCGTATACTTCAGTATCACCTGTTAAATAATCTTTTACTTTATTTGCAGCATCTGCAACATCGCTTCTGTCTGTAGCACGCAAATAGCGTTCCATAGATTCATCATAACCAAATGTAGATGTAGTTGCTCCTATTTCTGCACCCATATTACAAATTGTACCTTTTCCTGTACAAGACATAGATGTTGCTCCTTCACCAAAGTATTCTACAATAGCACCTGTTCCTCCTTTTGCTGAAACAATTCCTGCTACTTTTAAAATAACATCTTTTGGTGCAGTCCATCCAGAAAGTTTTCCTGTTAATTTAACACCGATTAGTTTCGGGAACTTTAACTCCCAGGCCATCCCTGCCATTACATCTACCGCATCTGCGCCACCAACTCCAATAGCAACCATACCTAAACCACCAGCATTTACTGTGTGAGAATCTGTACCAATCATCATTCCACCAGGAAATGCATAATTTTCTAAAACTACTTGATGTATAATCCCTGCTCCTGGTTTCCAAAAACCTAAACCATATTTATTAGAAACAGATTCTAAGAAATTAAAAACTTCGTTACTTGTATTTAAAGCAGATTGTAAATCTGTACTTGCACCATTTTTAGCTTGTATAAGATGATCACAGTGTGTTGTTGTAGGAACCGCAACTTTACTTTTACCAGCTTGCATAAACTGTAATAAAGCCATTTGTGCAGTGGCATCTTGTAAGGCAATTCTATCAGGAGCAAAATCTACATAGTCCTCTCCTCTAGCAAAAGCCTTTTTAGGATTTCCATCCCAAAGGTGACTATATAATATCTTTTCTGCTAAAGTTAAAGGTTTTCCTGTAATTTCACGTGCTGCGTCTACTCTTTCTACAAAGTTTTCATACACTTTTTTAATCATCTCAATATCAAAAGCCATAAAATTTTCTTTTTTTTTGGTTATAATTTAAGCTTCTAATATACAAAATATATTAGTATTTTTTATTTGATTTTTTACTTTGTGAGCTTTTATTACTAATGGTTAAATAGAAATTATTGATTGAAAAAGCCCCTTATCAATAGTATTAAAATGGTTTTATTGCGCATAAAAAAAGCCTGAATCTAAGATTCAGGCTTTTAATTTATAAATAATTACTCTTTTTAATTTTTAACTAGCTGCTTGGTAGAAGGTGCAAACTTAGTTAAGTTTATTCCTTTTACTGCTGTTTTATATTCAGCCATGGTTGGCGTTCTTCCTAAAATAGTAGAGAGTACTACAACAGGTGTTGATGAAAGTAATGATTCTCCTTTTTTCTCATCACTATCTTTAACAACTCTTCCTTGAAAAAGACGTGTAGATGTTGCCATTACAGTATCTCCTGCAGCCGCTTTTTCTTGATTTCCCATACAAAGGTTACAACCTGGACGCTCTAAATATAAAATATTCTCGTATCCTTTTCGTGCAGTACCTTTAGGCGCATTATCATCGAATTCAAAACCCGCGTACTTTGCTAAAACATCCCAATCGCCTTCTGCTTTTAATTCATCTACAATATTATAAGTAGGCGGTGCCACCACTAGCGGCGCCTTAAACTCAACCTTACCTTGTTGGGCTTCTACATTTTTAAGCATTTGAGCTAAAATTTTCATATCGCCTTTGTGCACCATACAAGAGCCAATAAAACCTAAATCTACCTTTTTTGTTCCTCCATAAAAAGACAAGGGTCTTATTATATCATGCGTATAACGCTTGGAAACATCATCATTATTCACATCTGGATCTGCAATCATTGGCTCTTCTACTAAATCAAGATCAATAACAACTTCAGCGTAATACTTCGCATTTGCATCCGGAGTTAAAGCAGGTTTTACTCCTGATTTAATTTCTGAAATTCTATTATTTGCAATATCAATCAAACCTTGTAATACTTGTTTTTGATTGTCCATTCCCTTCTCAATCATGATTTGGATTCTCCCTTTCGCAATCTCTAAAGATTCAATCAAAGTAGCATCCTCAGAAATACAGATAGAAGCTTTTGCTTTCATTTCTGCAGTCCAATCTGTAAAAGTAAAGGCTTCATCAGCAGTAAGTGTTCCTAAGTGAACCTCAATGATTCTGCCTTGAAATACGTTGTCTCCACCAAAAGTTTTCAACATTTGAGACTGTGTAGCATGCACAACATCACGGAAATCCATATAACTTTCCATTTTCCCTTTAAAGGTAACTTTTACTGATTCTGGAATTGGCATAGACGCCTCTCCCGTAGCAAGTGCAAGCGCAACGGTTCCTGAATCGGCACCAAAAGCAACGCCTTTAGACATTCTTGTATGAGAATCTCCACCGATAATTATTGCCCAATCATCAATAGTTATATCATTTAAAACCTTGTGAATCACATCGGTCATCGGTTTGTACTTATTTTCAGGATCTCTAGCGGTAATCAAACCGAAATCGTTCATGAATTTCATTAATCTAGGAATATTTGCCTTCGATTTATCATCCCAAACGGAAGCAGTATGACAACCTGATTGGTATGCACCGTCTACAATTGGCGAAATAACTGTAGCAGCCATCATTTCCAATTCTTGAGAAGTCATCAAACCTGTTGTATCCTGTGATCCTATAATATTTACTTCTACACGAACATAAGAACCTGCAAGTAATGTTTTACCGGGTGTTGTACCAACGGCATTTTTATTAAATATTTTTTCTACCGCTGTAAGACCTTGGCCTTCATTAGAAACTTCTTTTGAGTTCGCATACACAGATACAAATTCTATTCCTAGAGCTTTTGCAGCAAATGCCTGTAATTTTTTACCAAAAACAATAGCATAAGATCCACCAGCTTTGATAAATTCTGCTTTTTGAGGTGTCAATGCCGCAGAAATATCCATTAAAACGACGTCACCTTTATATAGTTTCTTTTCTTTTGTATTCACCGTAAAAACAGTTCCCGTAGCAACAGAATACGCTTCTTTAAGAACAACGTCTCCATTTTCATCTCTTATCGTGTTGCCCGCTTCATCTTTCTGTTTAACCCAATTTTTAAGATCAATTCCAATACCCCCAGTTACACCTACAGTTGTTAAGAAAATTGGAGAAATTCCGTTTGTACCAGCAATAATTGGTGCTATATTAATAAATGGCACGTATGGGCTCGCTTTTATACCCGTCCATAAAGCCACATTATTTACACCAGACATTCTAGAAGAACCAACTCCCATTGTACCTTTATCTGCAATTAACATCACTCTCTTATTAGGATGTTGTTTTTGTAGTGCTATTAATTCGTTTTGCTGTGCCTTGTTGTGTTCAAATAAACATTGACCATGCAACTCACGGTCAGAACGTGAATGCGCGTCACCTCCTGGAGAAAGTAAATCTGTAGAAATATCTCCTATTCCTGCAACAAAAGTTACAATCTCAATTTCTTCATCAATTTCAGGCAATTTCGTAAAAAATTCTGCCTTAGCGTAACTCTCTATTATACTTTCTGCAGTTTTATTACCTTCTTTTAATGCGATCTCTAAACGATTCATATCCGCCTCATACAAGAAAACTTGTGTTTTAAGAACGGTTGCTGCTTGCGATGCAATTGTAGCATCAATACCCAAGGCTAAATCTAAAAGAACCTCAATTGAAGGTCCTCCTTTCATATGAGACAATTGCTCAAAAGCAAAAGACACTGTAATTTCTTTAACTAAATATTTACCTAAAATAATCTCTTTTAAAAATTTAGCTTTTACACTAGCTGCCTTCGTAGTTCCTGGTAAGACATTGTAGATAAAAAAGTTAAGAGATTCAGCTCTATACGTGTGGTCTATATCTTTAATTTGGGAAACAATTTCACTTAACAAGTCATCACCATCAATGGGCTGTGGGTGAAGACCTAGTTTTTTCCTGTTTTCTATCTGATTAAGGTAATCTTTATAAATACTCATAAAAGGGATCTTTAGTTAGTGTAAAACATATTGTTATAAAAATGTAAAGGGATTCTAATAAAATATTTAATTATTTTTATTCTCGCAAACTTACATTTTTTATATTAAGATTGAACAATAAACAATAGATAGGTGCAATTAATGAATAAAAAAAAGCTATTCGTTAAAACACTATTGATTTCACAATAAAAAGCACTTAATTTTATCATAAAGTAAAAATATGATAATTATAATATTAAAAAAGCAGGCTAATAAGCCGAATCCTGTACCTTAAAAAGGTTCTTATCATTTATCTCGTTCTAAAATTACTCTTAGAATCAATCTGCCTACCCTTTAGAATCGAGCGAGTAGCTCTCAAGCTCTAATTTACATGGCATTGCACCTCATAGAGTTTACCTGGTTTCACTACAGCCGAACTGTACTTGCTTTCTGTTGCACTGGTCCTCAGCTTACGCTGGACGGATGTTATCCGCTATGATACTCTATGGTGTCCGGACTTTCCTACACGCTAAAAGCGTGACGATAAGATAAGCCTGCTTATTTTTTAATATTTTACAAAACTACAACTTCTTTCTATAAAAAAACCCACTCAATAAATTGAGTGGGAAAAATTGCTATGAAAAAGAAAAAGTGTTGCTAATAAATTAACAACATTGCAAATATATAATAAATCTTCCTAAAAAGAACTATTTTATTAGAAGATTCTCTATTTATTTTACTTATTTTTTCGAAATTATGAAAACATGTCTTTTACTTTCTCAAAAAAAGATTTATCAGACATATTAGGAGCCGGTTTAAAATTCTCATTCTCCGACATTTTCTCAAAAAACTGTCTTTGTTCTTTATTTAGTTCCTTTGGAGTCCAAACATTAATATGAATTAAAAAATCTCCCGTTCCGTATCTCTCAATACTTGGCAAACCTTTTCCTTTTAATCTTAATATTTTTCCAGATTGCGTACCACCATCAATCTTAATTTTCACTTTACCAGATACAGTATCTACCTCTTTACTAGCTCCTAAAACAGCTTCAGAAAAATTAACATACAAATCATAATGTATATTTGTTCCTTCTCTTTTTAAGGTTTCATGCGGAATCTCTTCAATTAAAACTAACAAATCACCAGCAATAGAGTGCTTGCCTGGTGCATCATTTCCTTTTCCTCCTACTTTTAACTGAACACCTTCTGTTACTCCTGCAGGAATGTTTATTGATACAGTTTCTTCTTTGGTAATTAAGCCTTGTGCGTCTGCACCATTTGGCTTATTACTAATTATTTCTCCAGCTCCAGAACAGGTTCCGCAAGTTGTTGCCGTTTGCATTCTACCTAAAATTGTATTGGTAACGCGCATTTGCTGTCCAGAACCATTACAAGTTGTACAAGTTTTGTAAGAAACATCATCTGCTTGTACTTTTCTACGAACTTTTACATTTTTCTCTACACCTTGCGCTATTTCTTCTAAAGTAAGTTTTACACGAATTCGCATATTACCCCCTTTAACTCTTGCCTGACGTTGACCACCACCGCCACCAAAACCGCCAAAGCCGCCGCCACCGCCGCCGCCAAAAATATCTCCAAACTGACTAAATATGTCATCCATATCCATACCGCCACCGCCAAATCCGCCACCGCCGCCGCCTTGAGGACCATCAAAACCTGCATGACCATATTGATCATAACGAGCCTTTTTGTTATCATCGCTTAAAATCTCATAAGCCTCTGCAGCTTTTTTAAAATTTTCTTCAGCCGCAGTATCATCAGGGTTTTTATCTGGATGATATTTAATAGCCATTTTTCTATAACCCTTCTTAATTTCTGCCTGATTAGCAGACTTTGAAAGACCTAATATTTCGTAAAAATCTTGTTTTGCCATGTGCTTTCAATTATCAATTAACAGTGCTTAATAATCATTGCTAATTGTACATTGTTAATTGTATTTTTATTGTCCAATAACTACCTTAGGGTATCTTATAACCTTATCACCTAACTTGTATCCTTTTTCGATACAATCAATTACCTTTCCTTTTAAATCTTCTGATGGTGCTGGTATTTGAGTAATTGCTTCATGAATTTCAGCATCAAAAGTATCTCCTGCTCTTGTTTCTACTTTTGACAATCCTTTTAACTCTAATGTGTTGTAAAATTTTTGGTAAATTAATTCAACACCTTTTTTTAATTCTGCCGTTTCTTTGTTTTCTTCAATATGTGACAAAGCACGCTCAAAATCATCTACAACTGGCAGTAAAGATGTCATTACTTCTTGCCCTGCAGTTTTAAATAACTCTATTCTTTCTTTAGTTGTTCTCTTTTTATAGTTTTCAAACTCTGCAAACAAACGTAAAAACTTATCATTTGCTGCTTGAATTAATTCTTCTGGAGTTGGTTCTACTATTATAGCTTCCGCTTCAACTTCTTGATTTTCTTCAACTTGAACCGATTCTTGTTCATTTATTATTTCTTCCTGCTCTATTTTATCTTTCTTACTCATTTTGTTGTAATCGTTAAATTGTCTATCCTCTATTTGCAAAAATGTTGCCAACAAAAAAATAGTGTCAAACTGACACTATTTTTATGCAAGGTAATTATGCCTTGCCATTATTAATACCAAACACTATTGTGCCTTATTTTTTAACCTTCAATACGTTCAATTTTTGCACCAATAGATTTTAAACGTGCTTCTATATTTTCGTACCCTCTGTCTATCTGTTCTATATTATTAATAATAGAGGTTCCTTCTGCAGACAATGCCGCAATTAACAAAGAAATTCCTGCTCTAATATCTGGTGAAGTCATTTTAGTAGCCTTTAATGAACTTTCAAAATTCATTCCTATTACGGTGGCTCTATGCGGATCGCATAAAATAACTTTTGCACCCATATCAATTAATTTATCAACAAAAAACAACCTACTTTCAAACATTTTTTGGTGAATTAATACCGTTCCTTTTGCCTGAGTAGCAATAACCAAAACAATGCTTAATAAATCTGGCGTAAAACCTGGCCAGGGTGCATCTGCAACCGTTAAAACAGAACCGTCTATGTAGTTCTGAATTTCATAAGACTCTTGTTCTGGAATGTAAATATCATCTCCTCTTTTCTCTAATTGAATTCCTAGTTTTCTAAATACATTTGGTATCTGACCTAAATTATCCCAACTAACATCTTTAATAGTTAACTCAGAACGTGTCATTACTGCAACACCAATCCAAGAACCAATCTCAATCATATCCGGTAACACTCTGTGTTCACAACCCTTTAAAGAGGCTACTCCTTCAATAATTAACAAATTAGAGCCTACTCCAGTGATTTTCGCGCCCATAGAATTCAACATCTTAGATAATTGTTGAATGTAAGGCTCGCAAGCAGCATTATAAATTTTTGTAGTTCCGGTAGCTAAAACCGCTGCCATTAGAATATTAGCAGTACCAGTAACAGAAGCTTCATCTAAGAGCATTTCTACACCATGCAATTCTTCTGCTTCTACTCCGTAAAAAGAATCTTCTTTGTTGTATCTAAACTTTGCGCCTAATCTAATAAAACCTTCAAAATGGGTGTCTAAACGTCTTCGACCAATTTTATCTCCCCCGGGGCGCGGAATGTATCCTTTTCCAAAACGAGCTAATAATGGCCCAACAATCATTATAGATCCTCTTAAGGAACTGCCATCTTTTTTAAAATTAGCAGACTCTAAATACTTTAAGTTCACTTCATCTGCTGTAAAAGCATAAGAACTACTGCTTAATTTTTCTACTTTTACACCCAATTCTCCAAGTATAAAAATTAATTTATTTACATCTATAATATCCGGAACGTTATTTACTACAACTCTTTCTGGTGTTAATAAAACAGCACAAAGTATTTGTAAAACTTCGTTTTTTGCTCCTTGCGGAGTAATGGTTCCGTTTAATTTATGCCCACCTTCAATTTTAAATGACGCCATAGACTCTTATCTTTTTCTGTTTTTATTTTGATTTTGATTACTGTGCTGTGGCTTCTTGTAAACTGTTTTTGTATTGTTCTGCCCTTGAGAATTTCTTTTTCTTAATAAGTTTTTAGAATCAGACAGGGTTTCCTCTGTTTCCCTTAAATCTAACTTTCCGTCAGATAAATCAAATAAATGTTTAAAAATTACAGCATCATCAACAGTATCTTTATTCCAATTCAAATAACATTTTTTCATATGATTTGCAATTGTAAAAACCAATGCTTCTTTTTTCTCACCGTCTTCCCAGCTTAAAGCAACATCTATCATTGTCTGAATATTATTACCGTAATAACGATATCTAGAAGCAGATTTTGGATATGCCAAGCCTTCTGGCTTTTCTTGTAATTCTTCTTTTGATGGCTGCGGATAAGGAGACTCTACATCTAATTTAAAATCTGCCATAATATACAACTGATCCCAAAGTTTGTGTTTAAAATCTGGTACATCTCGCAAATGAGGCTGTAAATTACCCATAACATCTACAATAGCCTTTGCCATTTTATCGCGTTCTTCTTTAGTTTCTAAAGCCAAACAATGGTCTACTAGTTTTTGTATATGCCTACCATATTCTGGTATAATCATTAACGGTCTTTCTGAATTGTATTCTAAATCGAATGTCATTTATTTATTTTTGAAGTATTCTTGATAAAACCAAGAATTATAGTCTGTACTTTTGCAGTTATTTAAGTTTGCAAAATAACAATTTATTTTTAGTTTTCTGAATGATTTTTAACCAATCACTTTTAATTTAGCAAATTGCAGTAATAATTTCTTCTTTCCTGCGGTAGAAAACTGAATTTCCGCCTTTTTATCTGGCCCTTTACCTTCAATTCCTAAAACAGTTCCAGTACCAAATCTATTATGCTCAACAATGTTTCCAACAATAATATCTCCGTCAAAAAGATTCATTTTAGGGGTAACAAGAGAAATTTTCTTTAAGTTTTTAGGAACAATAATTTCTTTCTTTTTTGCACTATCGCGCTCCATTTTTTTACGCTGAATGGGTTTCTGAAAACGAATTCCTTTTGGTGCATCGTCAAAAATACTTTTATCTACAAACCTATTTATAGATGGTTCTGGCACTTTTGGTGTAATATAATGTAAATATTGGTTGTCTATTTCTTCTAAAAACCTACTAGGTTCTGCATCTACCAGTTTCCCCCACCTGTAACGCGTTTGCGCATAAGTTAAATAGGCTACTTTTTCTGCCCTAGTTAATGCTACATAAAATAACCTACGTTCTTCTTCTAATTCACTTCTGGTGCTCATACTCATGGCAGAAGGAAATAAATTTTCTTCTAAACCTACCACATATACATATAAATACTCTAATCCTTTAGATTGGTGAATAGTCATTAGAGAAACTGTTGGCTTGTCATCATTCTTTTCTGAATCGAAATCTGTTGCCAGAGCTACATCTTCTAAAAATGAGGTTAAAGACGCATCTTCTCCTTGTTCTATTTTATCTGTAATAAAATCTTTAATTCCGTTTAATAATTCCTGAACGTTTTCTACTTTACTAACTGCTTCTGGCGTACCATCTTTCTCTAAATCTTTTATTAATTGCGCTTGTTTTACAACAATTTCTGCAATTTCAAATGCATTTTTGGTTTGTGATTCGATCTGAAGGCTCAGCATCATATTCATAAAATTCTGAAGCTTATTTTTTGTTCCAGAGTTTATTTTTAAATCAATTTTATCAATATACTTTAAAACATCAAAAATTGATTTTTTATAATGGTTTGCTGCAATTGTTAACTTATCTATTGTTGTTGCTCCAATTCCACGCGCTGGATAATTAATAATTCTCTTTAGAGCTTCTTCATCATTTGGGTTGATTAAAATACGTAAATAAGAAAGAATATCTTTAATTTCTTTTCTTTGGTAGAATGAAATTCCGCCGTAAATTTTATAATCAATTCCTTTTTTACGCAAAGCGTCTTCAATTGCTCTAGATTGCGAATTTGTTCTGTATAAAACACAAAAACTATCTGAAGTTAATTGATGGTTCATCTGGTTCTCCCAAATAGATTGGGCTACAAACCTACCTTCTTCTCCATCTGAAATGGTGCGCATTACATTAATTGCTTCTCCGGCGTCATTGGAAGTCCAAACTTCTTTGTCTAACTTGGTTTTATTTTTTGCAATAACAGAATTTGCTGCATTTACAATATTACTTGTAGACCTGTAATTCTGCTCTAACTTAAACGTTTTTACGTCTGGATAATCTTTCTGAAAATTTAATATATTTTGAATGTTTGCACCTCTAAAACTATAGATACTTTGAGAATCGTCTCCAACCACACAAATATTACCAAATTTATCTGCCAAAGCTCTTACAATAATATATTGAGAGTGATTTGTATCTTGATACTCATCTACCATTATATATCTAAAACGATCTTGATATTTGGCCAAGGTTTCTGGAAAACGAGCTAATAATTCATTGGTTCTTAACAATAAATCATCAAAATCCATTGCACCCGCCTTAAAACACCTGTCTACATAGTTTTTATAAATCTCACCAACCTTAGGCCTACTAGCATGCAAATCTGCCTCTTGTAAGTCTGCATTATTATGATAAGCCCTTACAGTAACCAAACTATTTTTAAATGAAGAAATTCTACTTAAAATCTGTTTTGGCTTATACCGTTCTTTATCTAACCCCATCTCTTTTATAATGGCACTTATTAAACGAACAGAATCTTGCGTATCATAAATTGTAAAATTTGAAGGAAAGCCTAACTTGTCTGCTTCTGAACGTAAAATACGTGCAAAGACAGAGTGAAAAGTTCCCATCCAAAGATTTTTAGCTTCACTAGCCCCCACAACAGAAGCAATTCTAGCTTTCATTTCTTTTGCCGCTTTATTGGTAAACGTAAGCGATAAAATATTAAACGAATCTACACCTTGCTTCATTAAATGTGCAATTCTATAAGTTAAAACACGTGTTTTACCAGAACCTGCACCAGCAATAATAATCATGGGGCCATCTTTTTGCAAAACTGCCTGCCTTTGGGCTTCGTTTAAAGAATCTAAGTAACTGTTCAAGAGATATTTTTTTGAAGTATTAAAAGGTAAATTTATGAATTCTAACTGTTATAAAGAATTGATTGCTCATTTTTTATTCACAAGTTTTTCACTTAAAAAAAGTACATTTGTTTTATAAAAATAATAGATGGAAAACAAAATTTTAGAAAGTATTGCATATATTTTACCTGCAGCAGTTACAGGCTTGGTTGCTTATTCTATGTTTAGAGGCTTTGTGCGTGCTAATAGCATAGAAAAAAAACTAGAATTATTAGCACAACAAAAAAAGCAATCGCTGCCAATTAAATTACAAGCTTGTGAGCGTTTACTGCTATTATGCGATAGAATAAACCCTACAAAAATGTTACTTCGCATTCCACCAATTTCTATAAATACAAATGATTACTTACAACTACTTCTTGCGAATATAGAGCAAGAGTTTGAACACAATTTGGTGCAACAAATCTATATATCTGAAAATACTTGGACCGCAATTTATGCAGCAAAAAATGCCGTTGGCAATAAGTTAAAACAAGTAGCAGCAAATTCTAATTCTGCAAATAGTTTGCGTGAAAACATCTTAATTGAATACTCTAAATTGAGACCACCAACAGAAACGGCTATCGATTTTATTAAAAGTGAAGTTCGAAATATGCTTTAATAAAAAACTCCATTTGTAAAATTACAAATGGAGTTTTTCTCTTTTTTCTTTTTCTTTTAAGCCTTCTTCCCAATCTAAAACTGCAAGCGTACACCTACTTTATAATTTCTACCTCTTGTACTATATCCAAAAATATCATCATAATCTTCATTTAAAATATTTGTAACTGCCGTAAAAAATGTAACGGTACCGTCTAATACTTTATAATTTGCCATAAAATCTAACACTTGGTAATTATCTAAAACAACGTCTTCTCCAGCAGTTCCAAAAGAACCATATCTATCAAAAATTGTTCTTTCACCAACATTTCTATAGGTAAAGTTTAAAAATGCGTTTTCAAAAGGTGTTACATCTAACCCCATCACAATTTTATTTGCAGGAATATAATCGTTAAAATCTTCTAACTCATTACTGCTAATGTATGTATAAGAACCGTTTACAGATAAAAAAGAAGTTGCTTTAACCTTTGCATTTACCTCAAGACCACTCGCATTAGAAGAACTGTTTCCGTAGCCATATGTTGTATTGTCATAAATAATTGCATCTGTTTCTTTTCTATTAAAATATACAGCGTCAAACTGAATTATATCATTATAAGCCGCATCAAAACCTGCTTCAAAAGTTTCATTTGTTTCTGGATTTAAATCTATATTTCCAGAAAAACCATCATATAATTGATACAAACTCGGTGCTATAAATGCAGTACTGTAAGAAGTTAATAATTTTACAGAATACGCTTTATTTTTTATAACTGAATATGCTAAATTACCGTCATATACAAACTGATTGCCATACACATTATGCATATTTAAACGACCACCAACATTTACACTTAAACCAGAATTAGAAATATACACAACACTTGCGTAAGGGTCTATTGTATTAAAGTTAGCAATACCTTTTTCTATAGTTGCAAATGGTGTAACAGTATTGTTACTATGAATTTGATAATTTAAACCCGTTATTAACTGAATATTAACTCCTGAAAACTTATATTTATTAACTAAATCTACATTTACGCTTCTTCCAACAAACTCATACCCATCTAAAGTATTTGAAAAAGAATTAAATTGATTCAAATTTCTTTTGACAACATTTGCAGATGCCAACATATATACTTCACCATTATTGTACTTATAATTTGGTCTTATACCTACTCTAAGTTGTTCTTGGTCTCCTTCATTTACTTTACTGTCTGAAAACGCACTAGCGTCAAAATCATACTCAAACTCATCATAATTTAAAAATGAGGTGATATTTATTTTATCATTAATTTTATATCCCAATTTTAACAATGTGTTTTTAGAATTAAAACCATCATTTTCAAAAACAGCATTTGTAGTACTTTTTGCTGAAGACATGCCATCTACTCCTGTGATACTAAAAGACGCTAAAAAATTAAAATTTCCTAAAGATCCATTTAAATTTACATTCTGGTTTCTATCTGCTAATGCAGTCTTCGATGTATTTGCAGAATTATTTGATCCTAAACTAGTTTCAAAAGAACCAGAAATACTGTCTTTAGACGCCTTCTTAAGAATTACATTTATAACCGCTGTTGCCGCCCCAGAACCATATAGAGTTGAAGAGGCTCCTTTTAAAATCTCTATAGTTTCTATTTGGTTTACAGCCAATAAACGCAAATCGAACTCTTGATTAATTGCCGATTGATCTGTTACAGGAACTCCATCAATAAGTACTAAAACCTGTCTACTTCTACCCCCTCTAATATTAATACTTCTTGGTTCAGACGGGTTTGCATTTACTCCTCTAACATCTATACCTGCAATAGTATTTAAAATTTCAATAACCGTTTTACCTGCATTTTGCTGCAACTGTTTTTGAGAAATTACATGAATTACTTTTCCTGTATTTTCTTTTTTTAAGTTGAATTTAGTTGCGGTTATAACCACCTCTTTTAATACTTCTACGTTCTCTTTTTGTACTGCATTTTTTTGCGCAAAAAGATTTGTGCTGACAAAACTACATGCCAAAACACTCACAATTAATAACTGCTTGTTCATTTTTTAATAAATTTGATTTACAATAAATCAGGTAAATTTTGTGTACAAAAAAAGATTAGTACATAAACTTCTATCCCGAAAGTTTTTAACTCATGAAAATGGCAGGTCTCCTGACTTGCGTCTTGTAACAAACCTTCCCAACAATAAATTGCCAGTGGTAAAAGAATAGTTACAAGCTTTGTAGCTTACAGTTGCGGGAACAGCTCTGGAGTTTAACCAGATTCCCTTTTAATTTGATGCAACACAGCGTTTACATCAAAACCAAAATTCAAGACAAATGTAGTTTATAAATTGAGTTTACAAAACATTTTTGTAATCTTGTTTAATATTTTAACACACACATGAAAATAACACCTTATCTCTTATTCTTGCTATTTCTTCTTTTCTCTTTTTCTTGTAAAAAAGAAGTAGTAAAAATAAGTGCAATACCTTTATTAAAAAGTAAAATTAGACACGCAAAAGGGTTTGACATTATTACTAAAGAAGGCTTAAAAAAATTAATTATTAAAGTAGGATACCAAAATTCTAACACAGCATTAGAATATGATATTCATTCTAAAATGGCTAAAAAAATAGCTTCAAAGAATAAAATTATTAAAGTACCTGTAAAAGAAATAGTAGTTACCTCTACAACTCATATTCCTATGTTAGAGCTCTTAAATGAAGAAACTTCTATTATCGGTTTTCCGCATGCTACTTATATTTCTTCAGAGAAAACAAGAGCATTAATTAACGAAGGAAAAATTAAAGAAATTGGAAAAGAGAGTTCTTTGAATACAGAAATTTTATTAGACTTACAACCAGAATTAGTAGTGGGTTATAGTATAACATCCGCAAACAAATCTCTTGAAACTATTAAAAAAGCAGGAATACCTGTAATTTATAATGGAGATTGGTTAGAAGAAACCCCATTAGGAAGAGCAGAATGGCTTAAATTCTTTGGTATCTTATATGATAAAGAAAAACAAGCCGATAGTATTTTTAATAGTATTGAAAATGATTATCTTAAAGCTAAAAGTATCGCCTTAAAAGCAACTAAAAAACCAACCATTTTATCTGGGGCTATTATGAGTAAAGATATCTGGAATTTACCAGCAGGAGAGAGCTTTGTTGCGCAATTTCTAAAAGATGCCAACCTAAACTATCTTTGGAGAAGCAGTAAAGGAAAAGGAAGTTTGTCTTTAAGTTTTGAAAGTGTTTTTGAAAAGGGTAAAGATGCCGATTTCTGGATTGCACCAGGTTACTTCTCTTCTAAGCAGCAATTACTACAAAGTAATAAAATCTATGCAGAGTTTGAGGCTTTTAAGAATGATAAAATTTATACTCCTACATTAAAAAAAGGAAAAACTGGCGGGGTGTTGTATTATGAATTAGCGCCTACCAGACCAGACTTGGTTTTAAAAGACATTATTAAAATTACACATCCTAATTTGTTGCCAAATTACGAATTAACATTCTTTGAGAAAATGGAATAAACGTACTTATTTAGATAATTTTATTTTCTCTAAAGCATTTTCTCGCAAATACAAAAACAGCGGAAATGTAAATGCCACAGCAACTAAAAAGGTTAACGGAATTAGCAACCACCAATACCTAATCTTTAAACGAATAGATTCTGGAATCATAAACACAAAAAAAGTAAGAACAACCACTGTTAAATCTGCACCAAAAGATTTGCCTGCAAAATTAGCTTGTGCATCGTTCATGAAGCTCGTAAATGATGGGTTATCTGCAATCTGAAACCATTGTATATTGTAATACCAAGTGTAACAAATACCTATAATAGATAGCGCTAAAAAGAAATGTTTGCGTTTCATAATCTAATGAATTTTAAAATAATTTTGTCTGACTTTCATCGTCACGCTTTTGCTCTTCTTCTTTCTTTTTCTGTACCGATTTTTGCAAAGCAATCTTTGCCTTTTCTTCCGAAGAAAGTTCTTCTAAAATAGGTTTATTAGTTACTGTCTCTGTTTGTTCAATTAGAAGCTTTTCTTCTTCTACAACTTCTTCAGAAACCACTTCTATATCTTCTACCCTCTCTTTTTCTGGCTCTTCAAACGGCAAAGACTCAAGCAAATTAACTTGTTTTATTTTTTCTGTAGCTAATTGATTTCCTTGTGCTTTTATACCTTTAACCGCTATAAAATCTTCAAAATTTACAGTTTCGTTCCCAATACTTCTTTTAGAATACAAAACCTCTGCAATAGGTCTATAATCTGTTGCAATAATTTCTAAACGCGATTTTGGATTTTCAGATATAAAAATTTCTTCTTTCTCTGGAGTTTCAATTAAGAAACGTTTTACATAATAGCGTTCTTTATCTGCATCTAAATAAATTGCCGAAATTGGTTTGTTAGGATTCCACTTTTCCAATACAATCATGTCATCATCAAAATGCATTGCCAAATCTGGCTTTACAGCTTTTGCTTTTCCGCTTTGCGTAATAATTAACAACTTGTCTTCTGCTCTAAATTCACCTAATAACTCTCCTCTTTCATCAACATTTAAGCGCTGCACAGCATCATCAAACCAAATTTTACGTGGTTTTAAGGTAGAAACACCTTCAGATTTAAAATCTACACTCTTTATGGTATATTTTGTAATTGTATTTCCTCTTACGGCTCTTCCTTTTACAGCTAAATCTGCAAAATCAATATCCCATTTCATTTTTTTAACGCTTCCTGTAGCTCGTAAATTAATGGTTACAACCTCTGCTTCTCCGTTAAGGTTTGCAGAGAAATAGTGTACAAAAGATCCTTTGGCACCGTTCGATAAATCGTATTCCTTATCTCGGGTTACAGAAGTTACATTAAAACGTTTCATAAAAGAAGGTCCTTTTGCACCATCTCTATACATAAAATTATAAACCGTTCTTTTATCTTTCTTTTTAAAGACGGCAACGTAGATTATATCTTTACCAACAAAAGTTTTTGCATCTACTTTGGTTACACTCATTTTACCATCTTTTCTAAAGACAATAATATCATCAATATCAGAACAATCTGCAACAAACTCATCTCTTTTTAAGGAAGTACCTACAAAGCCTTCTTCTCTATTTACATAGAGTTTTGCATTTTTCATTGCAACCTTAGAGGCAACAATATCATCAAAAATTCTAATTTCTGTTTTACGCTCTTTTCCTTTACCATAAGCGCTTTTTAAGCGTACAAAGTAGTCTATAGCATATTTGATTAAATTGTCTAGATGCTCTTTAACAACGGCTATTTTGTCTTCTAAACCTTCTATAAACTGTTTTGCTTTGTCAATATCAAATTTTGATATTTTTTTAATTCTTATTTCGGTTAAACGTGCAATATCTTCTTCTGTAATAGCGCGTTTTAAATGTTTTATATGTGGCTGTAAACCTAAATCAATCGCTTTAATTACGCCTTCCCAAGTTTCTTCTTCTTCAATATCTCGATAGATTCTATTTTCTATAAAAATTCTTTCTAGAGAAGAAAAATGCCATTGTTCTTCTAATTCATTTAACTGAATTTCTAATTCTTTTTTAAGCAAGTTTACTGTGAGATCTGTAGAATGTTTTAACATTTCTGAAACCCCTACAAAAACCGGTTTATTATCTTCAATAGTACAAGACAATGGTGAAATTGAATTCTCACAATTGGTAAAAGCATACAGCGCATCTATCGTGGTATCTGGTGATACATTTGGTGGTAAATGCACCAAAATTTCTACTTCTGCCGCTGTATTGTCTTCAATCTTTTTTATCTTAATTTTACCTTTTTCGTTGGCTTTAATAATACTTTCAATTAATGAAGTAGTTGTGGTTGCAAACGGAATTTCATTAATAACCAACGTTTTCTTATCAAGCTGTGCTATTTTAGCTCTAACTCTAACTTTACCTCCTCTTTTTCCGTCGTTGTAATTAGTGAAATCGGCAATTCCGCCTGTAATAAAATCGGGTAAAATTTTAAAACTCTTTCCTTTTAAGTATTTGATGGAAGCATCAATAAGTTCAATAAAATTATGTGGTAATATTTTGGTTGATAAACCTACCGCAATTCCTTCTGCACCCTGCGCCAACAGTAGTGGGAATTTTACTGGTAAATCAATCGGTTCTTTTCTTCTACCGTCATAAGACATTTTCCAGTCGGTAGTTTTCGGATTAAAAACAACGTCTAAAGCAAATTTAGACAAACGAGCCTCTATATAACGAGAAGCCGCTGCACGGTCTCCTGTTAAGATATTCCCCCAGTTTCCTTGCATGTCTATTAGCAATTCTTTCTGACCAATTTGCACCATTGCGTCTGCAATAGAAGCATCTCCATGCGGGTGATACTGCATGGTGTGCCCAACAATATTTGCTACTTTATTGTAACGCCCATCATCTAAATCTTTCATAGAATGCATAATTCTACGCTGCACAGGTTTTAAACCGTCTTCTAGAGATGGCACTGCTCTTTCTAAAATTACATACGATGCATAGTCTAAGAACCACTCTTTATACATTCCTGTAATCTTAGTGATGGTCTCAACAGCGGGTGTTTCGTTATTTATAGCGTCTGATTGACTCTCTAAATTTGATTCTTCCCCTTCGTGTTCGTTTTCATTTATTTCTTCGCTCATAGTCTAAACTTCATCTTCTATAGTATCCAACTCAACTTTTAAATTCTCAATAATAAACTTCTGTCTATCCGGAGTGTTTTTCCCCATATAAAATTCTAACATTTGCTCAATAGACATGTCTTTGTCTAGCATTACAGGGTCTAAACGAATATCGTCTCCAATGAAATGAACAAATTCATTTGGTGAAATCTCACCCAACCCCTTAAATCGAGTTATTTCTGGTTTTCCTCTCAGTTTTTCTATGGCATCTCGTTTTTCTTCCTGAGAATAACAATAGAAGGTTTGTTTCTTATTTCGAACCCTAAACAAAGGCGTTTCTAAAATGTATAAATGTCCTTCTTTTATTAGTTCTGGAAAAAATTGCAAGAAAAATGTTATTAATAATAATCGAATATGCATACCATCTACATCGGCATCTGTTGCAATTACAATATTGTTATAACGCAATTCTTCTAAACCATCTTCTATATTTAATGCAGCTTGTAATAAGTTAAACTCCTCATTTTCGTACACAATTTTCTTACTTAACCCGTAAGAATTTAAGGGCTTACCCTTTAAACTAAAAACGGCTTGTGTATTTACATTACGTGATTTTGTAATAGAACCAGAAGCAGAATCTCCCTCTGTTATAAACAAAGTAGTTTCTAAATAGTTTTGTTTTTTAATATCTCCTAAATGAATTCTGCAATCTCTTAATTTCTTGTTGTGCAAGCTAGATTTTTTTGCTCTATCTTTTGCTAACTTCCGTATTCCAGATAATTCTTTTCTTTCTTTTTCTGCTTGTACAATTTTCTTCTGAAGCTTGTCTGCAACATCTGTATTCTTGTGCAGGTAATTGTCTAAATTGGTTTTTAAAAAATCATTAATATAAGTTCTTACCGTTGGTAGTTTTCCTCCCATATCTGTAGAACCTAGTTTTGTTTTCGTCTGGCTCTCAAAAATAGGCTCCATTACTTTTATTGCGATGGCAGAAATAATAGATTTACGTATATCTGAAGCTTCAAAATTCTTGCCGTAAAACTCTCTAATTGTCTTTACCAGTGCTTCTCTAAATGCTGCTTGGTGCGTTCCTCCTTGTGTGGTGTGTTGCCCGTTTACAAAAGAGTGGTATTCTTCTGAATATTGCGTTTTACTATGGGTAATAGCAACTTCAATATCATCTCCCTTTAAATGAATTATTGGGTACAACATATCATCTAGATTGTTATTATCTTCCAATAAATCTCTCAATCCGTTTTCTGAAAAGAATTTTTCTCCATTAAAAATTATGGTTAAACCTGGATTTAGGTACACATAATTCTTTAGCATTTTTGCTACATACTCATTTCTAAATTTGTATTTCTTAAAGATTTCCTCATCCGGAATAAAAGAAACTTTTGTTCCCTTTCTTCTTGAGCTTTCTTCTAAAAAATTTTGATTTTCTAAGTTTCCTTGACTAAATTCTGCAGAAGCAGATTTCCCATCACGCGAAGATTCTACTCTAAAAAAAGATGACAAAGCGTTTACGGCTTTTGTACCAACCCCATTTAAACCAACAGATTTTTTAAACGCTTTAGAATCATATTTTCCACCGGTATTCATCTTAGACACCACGTCTACAACTTTTCCTAAAGGAATACCTCTACCATAATCGCGCACCGTAACTTTGGTTCCTTGAATAGAAATTTCAATATTCTTTCCAGCACCCATTACATATTCATCAATAGAATTGTCTAAGACTTCCTTTACTAAAATATAAATTCCGTCATCTGCAGAAGAACCGTCACCCAGTTTACCAATGTACATTCCTGGACGCATTCTTATATGCTCTTTCCAGTCTAAAGATCTAATATTATCTTCTGTATATTTTGTTTCTTGAGTCATAAATAGGGTACTTCAATTGAGTTTGAAGTACTCGTAAAAATAAGATTTAACAGATAAAAATAAAATGGGTTTCTCAATTAGTTATCAACAGGATTTCAACGTTTTTTTTTACCCATTTTACTTTTGCTTTTTGCGATTACCAAATAACAAAAAACGAATCACTAAAAACCGAAGAAAATCACAAAATAAAACAATATGTTATATTTTTAAACAAATCAGTTTTTATTGAACAATTTAAGTACTTTTGAAAAAAATAAATTAAAATAATCTTGGAAAGAGCACAACTTTTAGAATTAGCAAACAAATACGGAAGCCCCATATATGTATACGATACAGATAAAATTGAATCGCAATACAACAGATTAACAGATGCCTTTAGCACTGTAAAAAGTTTAAAATTAAATTACGCTGTAAAAGCACTTTCTAATATAAATATATTAAAGTTTTTTAAAAATATTGGTGCTGGTTTAGATACCGTTTCTATTCAAGAAGTTCAGTTAGGTTTAACAACCGGAATTGACCCTAAAAAAATAATATTTACACCAAATGGTGTTTCTTTAAAAGAGATTGAAGAAGTTGCAAAATTAGGAGTACAAATAAATATAGACAACCTTTCTATTTTAGAATTATTCGGCCAAAAACATCCAGAGATTCCTGTTTGTGTGCGTATCAATCCGCATATTATGGCTGGTGGAAATTCTAAAATATCTGTAGGTCATATTGACTCTAAATTTGGAATTTCTATACACCAAGTACCACACATTAAACGTGTTGTGGAAAATACAGGTATGAATATTAACGGAATTCACATGCACACAGGTTCTGATATTTTAGATATTGATACTTTTTTACGTGCTACAGAAATCTTGTTTGATGTTGCCAAACAATTTGATGATATTGATTTTATAGACTTTGGTAGCGGATTTAAAGTGCCTTACAAAGAAGGAGATATTTCTACAGATATAGAGCAGTTAGGTCTGCAATTATCTGAACGTTTTAATGAATTCTGCGTAGAATATGGAAAAGACATTACTTTAATGTTTGAGCCAGGTAAATTTTTAGTTTCTGATGCTGGTGTATTTCTTGCAAAAGTAAATGTTGTAAAGCAAACAACCTCTACGGTCTTTGCGCATGTAGATTCTGGCTTTAACCATTTAGTAAGACCTATGATGTATGATTCTTATCATCATATTACAAATATTTCTAACCCAGAAGGAAGAGACCGTTACTACTCTGTAGTTGGGTATATCTGTGAAACAGATACATTTGGTTCTAACAGAAGAATTGCAGAAATTTCTGAGGAAGATGTATTGTGTTTTCATAATGCAGGTGCGTATTGTTTCTCTATGGCGTCTAACTATAATTCGCGTTATTTACCTGCAGAAGTTATGGTACACCAAGGCAAAGATTACTTAATTAGAAGAAGACAAACCATTCAAGATATTCTGCATAATCAAGAAATTGTGACATTTCCTGAAGTGAAAAAAAATATAATAGAAGCCATTACTGCCTAAAAATAAAAAACTAAATTTAGCCACGAATTCACACATACTAATTTTGTGAGTTCGTGGCTTTTTTAATTTAAAAACTTTTCAATGAACATTCAACTTTCTACTTTTAATGAGGTGCCAGAAATTATGCTAATCATAAACGATGCAAAAGCATATTTAGCATCACAAAACATTGACCAATGGCAAAATGGATACCCAAATGCTGAACAAGTAGAAAATGATATTAAAAACAATGAAAGTTATGTGGTTGTAAATGATGAAAATAAAGTGATGGCAACTGCAATGTTTACTATAAACCCAGAGCCAACTTACAAAGAAATTACAGACGGCAAATGGTTAAAGAATGAAAATGACACGTACGGAGTAGTCCACAGAATGGCAATCAAAAAAGAATTTAGAAAATTTGGTTTGGCCACTTTTATGTTTCATGAATTTCATTTACAGTTACTTGAAAAAAACATTAAAAGTTTAAAGATTGATACACACGAGGAAAACCTTGGAATGCAATCTTTAATAAAAAAGTTAGGATACCAATATTGCGGCATAATTTACACCAACTACAATGCGAAAAGATTGGCTTTTGAAAAAGTAATTTCTTAATAATCCAATATAACAAGTATATTAGCCTACCAATAAAATTAGTTTTAGAATTGTTATTAGTTATGTAACACTTTTACATAGTTAAATTATTTTACTACTTTTAAATAAAAACATTTTTAAATGAAAAACTATTCTGACTTCATAAAAGAAACACTAATTAAATTCTATAGGTGTGAACTTAAAACTTGGAGAAAAATCTTTAGATATAAAACCTAAACCATAGATACCTCTTTTTCTGTTAATTCATTTTTTTTGCATAACCTTAAAATTTTTACTACAATTTCTAAAATTAAATATGCAAGTATCTTTCTATTCTCAATAGGTGGTAAAATGAAATTCAGATAGGCTTAGGCTCTACTCAATACAATTTTACTCATGATCGTTGGGCTTCTTTTAATAGCAATTTATGCTTTAGTTAAACTTTTTGAGAAATTATATTTTTACTTTTCTTTGTTAAAAAAGATTATTAAAACGAACCACCACATTGTACCCTTTTACATTTAAGAGGGTTCTTATTTTTATTAAATTCAATCAAAAAATGCAAATTCTACAATACATCATTCAGCAAACACAACTAGCGTCTAAATCTGTAGAAAATACAATTACCCTCTTAAATGAAGATGCTACTATTCCATTTATATCTAGATATAGAAAAGAAATGACGGGCAATCTAGATGAAGTTCAAATTGGTGAAGTTGTAAAATTTAAAGAACTTTTTGAGGCCTTAGAAAAACGGAAGAAAGCCATTTTAAAAGCTTTAGAAGAACAACAGGTTTTAACAATAGAATTAGCACAAAAAGTAACAAATACAAGAGATTTAATTTCTTTGGAAGATGTGTATTTACCTTTTAAGAAAAAACGAAAAACCAAAGCAGAAACTGCCCGTTTACAAGGTTTAGAACCTTTGGCAAGGATGATGATGAGTCAGCGTGTAAACGACTTAGAATATACTGCCTCAAAATATACTTCCAACCAAGTTGGCACTATAGAAAATGCGTTAGAAGGTGCACGTTTTATCATTGCAGAATGGATTAATGAACGCACAGATATACGGAACAATATTAGACAACAACTTGTACGTTTTGCAATTATTTCATCTAAAGCTATTAAAAGTAAAGTTAATGAAGAGAAAGCGCAAAAATTTAAAGATTATTTCGACTGGCAAGAATCTTTAAAGAGCATTCCGTCTCATAGATTGTTAGCTATTTTAAGAGCAGAAAATGAGGGTTTTATTCGTGTAAAAATAACAATCGACTCAGACAGCGCAATTCAGAAAATAGAAGACAGCATTATTCGGACTCAGAATGCATGTGCTCTTCAAATTCAATTGGCTATTAAAGATGCTTTTAAACGCCTATTGTTTCCTTCTTTAGCTAATGAAACGTTATCAATTGCAAAAGAAAAAGCAGATGAGGCAGCCATTCTTGTTTTCTCTAAAAATTTAAAGCAGTTACTTTTAGGCGCTCCTTTAGGTGAAAAGAGAATCTTGGCTATAGACCCTGGTTTTAGATCTGGTTGTAAATTGGTTTGCTTAAATGCCCAAGGAGACTTAGAACATAACGAAACTATCTTTCCACATGCACCACAAAATCAGTCTATAGAATCTATGAAAAAAATTAGTTTTCTAGCAGATCTGCATAAGATAGAAGCCATTGCTATTGGAAACGGAACAGCCTCTAGAGAGACAGAGCATCTGGTTAAAAAAATTCAACTTACTAATAATGTGGATGTTTTTGTTGTAAGTGAAGCCGGTGCATCTATTTATTCCGCTTCTAAAATAGCCAGAGATGAGTTTCCTGATTATGATGTTACTGTGCGTGGATCTGTATCTATTGGAAGACGTTTGCAAGATCCGTTAGCAGAATTGGTAAAGATTGATGCAAAATCTATAGGCGTTGGGCAATACCAGCATGATGTTGATCAAACAAAATTAAAAAAATCTTTAGATACTACGGTAGAAAGTTGTGTAAATACCATTGGCGTAAATATAAATACAGCAAGTGAATCTTTATTGAGTTATGTTTCTGGGATTGGACCAAAAATAGCAGAAAATATTGTGAATTATAGAAATGAAAATGGTTCTTTTACTTCTAGAACAGCCATAAAGAAAGTTCCTCGTTTAGGCGGAAAAGCTTTTGAGCAAGCAGCTGGTTTTTTACGTATTAAGAATGGTGAAAATCCTTTAGATGATTCTGCAGTGCATCCAGAGAGTTATGGTTTGTTAGCTAAAATAGCAAAAGATCTAAAAAAGAATGTTTCTGAGTTAATTGGAAATAAAGAAATTCTAGAAAAAATTACGCTAGAAAAATATACCACAGAATCTATTGGCTTGCCCACTTTAAAAGATATTATAGCTGAATTAGAAAAACCTGGTGCAGACCCAAGAGCAAAAGCAAAAATATTCTCTTTTGATAAAAATATTAAAACAATTAGCGATTTAAGAATTGGTCAAATAATACCAGGAATTGTAAACAATATTACCAATTTTGGTTGTTTTGTAACAATTGGAACTAAAGAAAGTGGTTTAATTCATGTTTCTAATTTGTCTGATACTTTTGTGAAAGACATTAACGCAATTGTTACTTTACAACAACAAATAATGGTAAAAGTTTTAGAAGTAGACGTGGTTAGAAAGCGAATTCAATTGGCTTTGGTAAAATAGTTATTCAACTTATTAACTTTACCGTAAATATCTTAAATATTTTCTTACTTTCGAATATTCAAAAATCAATATGAAAAAATATTTACCTCTCTTTTTTACTAGCTTATTAATTTTTGTCTTGTCCTGTAAATCCGAATCTAATGAAGCTTGCACAAAAACAATAATTATTCAAAATGAATTTATAATTTCAGGTGTAACAGGAACTACATTAATACCAGAGATTAGTCAAGTAGTAGATTGTAGTTTTCCTGAACCAAATGCTCCAGAATCAATTCAAGAACTTCAAAAACTTTTAGAATTTTCCTACGATGTTCTCGAATTTAATTTTACTCCAGATACAGGTAACGATACAAATAGACTTCAATATAAAATTCAATTAAATAATTTAAGTAATAAAGTTGTTAAAGGAATTCCATACATAACAATTAATATTGACGGTTTCGTTTCTACAGAAGTAAATTTTGGAGATTGTAGAGAATTAAATGAAAATGCAAGTTGTATAATTTCTTTAAATAAAGAAAGCTCTTTAGATTTAGGCATTATCAATAATATTTCTTTAGAAAAAATTGAATATTTCATCACTCAATAAATTAAAATTTTGAAAGTCTGTATTGCCGAAAAACCAAGTGTAGCTAGAGAAATTGCTTCTATTTTAGGAGCCAACACGAAACGTGATGGCTATTATGAAGGAAATGGATACGCCGTAACGTACACATTTGGTCATTTATGCACGCTACTAGAACCTAAAGATTATAAACCACACTGGAAAAGTTGGGATTTGAACAACCTACCAATGTTACCGGAGCACTTTGATACGAAAGTTACTGGAGATGCAGGAATTAGAAAGCAATTTAATATTGTAAAATCTTTATTCGATAAAGCATCTGTTGTTATTAATTGCGGAGATGCAGGAACTGAAGGAGAATTAATACAGCGATGGGTAATTAACCAATGTAATTATAAAGGTGAAGTACAACGTTTATGGATTTCTTCTCTTACAGAAGAAGCTATAAAAGAAGGATTCAAGAACTTAAAACCTTCTGAGCAATATGATAATTTGTATTACGCAGGCTTTTCAAGAGCTATTGGAGATTGGTTATTAGGTTTAAATGCAACACGTTTATACACCGTAAAATATGGCGGCTACAAACAGGTATTGTCAGTTGGTAGAGTGCAAACACCTACGCTAGCCATGATTGTGAATAGGTTTGTAGAAATAGATAATTTTAAACCACAACCCTACTGGGAATTACAAACTACTTATAGAAACACCCTTTTTAATTATGAGGATGGTCGTTTTTTAAAACAAGAAGACGGCCAAGTTTTAGCTAATCAAGTAAAGGAATCTGATTTTGAAATTGTTTCTGTAGTTAAAAAGAAAGGAAAAGAATATGCACCAAAACTATTTGATTTGACTGGTTTACAGGTGTATTGTAATAATAAATTTGGTTTTTCTGCGGATGAAACGCTAAAAATGGTTCAGAAATTATATGAAATGAAAGTAGTTACCTACCCAAGAGTAGACACTACTTTTTTGCCAAATGATGTCTATCCTAAAATTGCAGGAATATTATCAAAATTAACCAAGTATAGTGAATTAGCACAACCGCTATTAGGGCAGAAAATAAAGAAATCGAAACGTATTTTTGATGATAACAAAGTAACCGATCACCACGCAATAATTCCGACAGGAATTCAAGGAAATTTGCAATACAACCAGCAACAAGTCTACGATATTATAACAAGAAGGTTTATTGGTGCTTTTTATCCAGATTCAGACGTTTCTAATACCGCCGTAGTTGGCAAAGCGGCAGATGTTCCATTTAAAACAACAGGTAAAGAAATATTAACCAAAGGCTGGCGCGTAGCTTTTGAAACCGAAGAAAGTAAAATTAAAAAAGAATTAAACGAACAAGTAACCTTGCCTTCATTTATAAAAGGTGAAAAAGGAGTGCACCAACCATCTTTCTTAGAAAAGGAAACCAAACCGCCAAGAAACTTTACAGAAGCTAGTTTATTGCGTGCCATGGAAACTGCTGGAAGGCAAGTAGATGATGACGAAATGCGCGAGTTAATGAAAGAAAACGGTATTGGAAGACCCTCTACTAGAGCAAGTATTATTGAAACTTTATTCCGAAGAAAATATATAGAGCGTAAAAAGAAATTAGTTTTACCAACCCAAACAGGCATCGATTTAATTAATATTATTGACAACGAATTATTAAAATCTGCTGAATTAACCGGACGCTGGGAAAAACGTTTGAAAGAGATTGAACGAGGAGAATTTAATGCAGGAAACTTCATTAACAACATGAAGAAAATGGTAGATGAATTGGTTTATGAAGTGCGATCTAATAAGACGTCTAAACGAATTTCTTCTAACACCACTTCTGTTTCAGAAGAAAGAAAAGAAACAAAAAAATCTCCTATTAAAAAAGCTACAACCAAAAAGGAAATAACAGGAAAAACGTGTCCGAAATGTAAAAAAGGAACGCTTTTAAAAGGCTCTTCGGCTTTTGGTTGTTCCGAATATAAAAATAATTGCGATTTAAAAATTGCATTTGAAGTTTACGGTAAAAAAATATCTGAAAATCAATTAATACGATTGCTAGACAAGGGTTGCACAACTAACTTAAAAGGCTTTAAAACAGCTGTTGGCACTTTGGAAGGCTTACTTCGTTTTGATGAAAATTTTAACATAAAATTAGAAGCAAAAAAAACAGCTACTGTTGCAACCTCAGAAAAAATTAGTTGTCCGAAATGTAAAACAGGAAGTGTACTAAAAGGAAAAACTGGGTATGGTTGCTCCGCTTATAAAACAGGCTGTAACTTTGTTTTCACTTTTGATACCATCAAGAAAATGGCAAATGGCAGAACACTAACTAAAGAATTGGTGCTGCAGATAATTAGTACATAATTTTAAAAGAGTATTACTTTAATAGAAGCATACATCTATAAAAACTAATCAATCATATTTTTCAAATAAAACTGCTCTACTTTTTCTCTTGCCCAGGGTGTAGTTCTTAAAAACTTTAAACTAGATTTATACGTAGGATTGTTTTTAAACGCATTAATATTTAAAGAATCTCCCAACTCTTCCCAACCATATTCTAGAAATAATTGTTCTAGCATTGTTGCTAATTTTATACCGTGTAACGGGTTATTCGGTTGATCTGTACTCATCTTTATTTAAATAAATTATAATAGATTCAAATGTAATACTATTATTTTTTTTAGTTTGTAAATATTAACAATTATTAGCAATTGTTTATTGCAAATTTTTCAATAGTTTAGCTAGAAAATAAGAGATATACAAATGAAAAATATTGCGTTAAATGATATTCACGAAAAATTAGGGGCAAAAATGGTTCCTTTTGCAGGTTATAATATGCCCGTACAATATGAAGGTGTTACTGCAGAACATTTAACGGTTAGAGAGGCGGTTGGTGTTTTTGATGTAAGCCATATGGGAGAGTTTTTAGTTAGCGGCAAAAATGCGTTGGCTTTAATTCAGAAAGTAACTTCTAACGACGCTTCTAAATTAGAAATTGGTGATGCCCAATACAGCTGTTTTCCAAATGAAGATAGCGGGATTGTAGATGATTTACTTTGCTACAAAATGAAAGATGACCAATATTTGTTAGTTGTTAATGCTTCTAATATTGAAAAAGATTGGAACTGGATTTCTAAATATAATGAAGTCTTTAAAGCCGATTTAAAAGACATCTCTGAAAAGTATTCTTTGTTAGCAATTCAAGGACCTAAAGCTGTGGAAGCAATGCAATCTTTATCTTCTTTAGATTTGGCAGCAATTCCTTTTTATAAGTTTAAAGTAAGTGATTTTGCAGGCATAGAAAACGTAATTATTTCTGCTACGGGGTATACCGGTTCTGGCGGATTTGAAATTTACTGTAAAAATTCTGAAGCAGAACAAATTTGGAATAAGGTTTTTGAAGCTGGTGCAGCTTTTGGAATTAAACCAATTGGTTTGGCTGCAAGAGATACTTTACGTTTAGAAATGGGATATTGTTTATATGGCAACGATATAAACGACACAACATCGCCAATAGAGGCTGGTTTAGGATGGATTACCAAGTTTACCAAAGACTTTGTAAATGCAGATGCATTGGCAAAAGAAAAAGAACAAAAACCAGATAGAAAACTAGTTGCTTTTGAATTGGATGAAAGAGGAATACCAAGACATGGTTATGATATCGTAGATGGAAATGGGACTACTATTGGAGTTGTAACATCTGGAACTATGAGCCCTTGTTTGCAAAAAGGAATTGGAATGGGCTACGTGCCAAGAATTCTTTCTAAAGCGGGTACGCAAATTCATATTCAGGTGCGTAAAAAAGCAATTCCTGCAACTATTATAAAATTACCATTTTATAAAGGATAAAAATTACCATTTATAAATAATTTATATAAACGGCATATTTCGAACTTACGAAGTATGCCGTTTTTGTATTTAAAAGCCGTATTTTTACTAGCGGAAACAATAGGTATTTAAAACCTAATAAAAGAACTAAAAATGAGCTTTTTAAAAGCAGAATGGAGAAAATTGGCTTTTGCAAATTATGAAGTAGACCCAAATATTTTGTCAAAATATGTACCACCAGGAACCGTGTTAGATTTATGGGAAGGCAAATGTTTTGTTAGTTTAATTGGTTTTATATTTTTAAACACTAAAATCTTCGGAATAAAAGTGCCTTTTCATGCCACTGTAGAAGAAGTGAATTTGCGTTTTTATGTAAAACGTTTTGAAAATAATACATGGAAACGTGGTGCTGTTTTTATCAAAGAAATTGTTTCTAAACCCGCTTTAACTTTTGTAGCCAACACCATTTATAAAGAACACTATGAAACCATGCCCATGAAATACAAATGGGAAGAAAATAATAAAAACAGAAGTGTTTCTTATCATTGGAGAAAAAACAAAATTTGGCAATCTTTTAAAATTACGGCAGCACTTCAAACGTCTGTAATTGAAAAAAATAGTGAGACAGAATTTATTACCGAACATTACTGGGGCTATGCAAAGGTAAATAATACGATTACTAATGAATATGAGGTTACTCACCCAAGGTGGAAACAATATGAAATAGAAAGTTCTGACATTCAAGTTGATTTTGAATTGGTGTATGGAAAGGATTTTGAGTTTTTAAATCATTTAAAACCTACCTCTATTATGCTTATTGAAGGTTCTAGAATAACCATTGAAGGAAAGAAAACAATAAAAACAAAAGCTTAAAGGCTTTTTATCCTTAATAAAAAAAATAAAATACAACGCTCTTAAAATACTTTTAACATTAAAATACAGTCTAAAAAACGGCATATCTAGAAGCTTTTAGAATGCTGTTTTTAATTTTAAAATCGGTATTTTTACAAGCTAAAATAAAGCTAAAAAATAACTATGAATTGTCTATTAACCGGTGGTGGTGGAATTGTTGGAAGTCACATTATTTTTGAATGGTTGCACAAAGCCATTATTGAAAAAACAGTAGCACATCTTTTTATAGTGATAAGAGCTAATGAAAAATCTGCGCAGCAACGCTTAGAAACTATTTTACTAGATGCCTCTAGACCAGCGTTTTTAAGCGAATTTACTTTAGAAGCTTGCCTAGAAAAAGTAACCGTTATTTCTAGTGATTTATCAACCATAAAAAAGGAAACTTTAGAAAAGCATAATTTTAATACTGTAATACACTGTGCCGGCTCTACCAATTTATTACAAACGGCAGACTCTAAAGAGACCGTACATGCACAAAACTACTTACTAACAAAACAACTATTATCGCAGTTGCCAAACACTGTTAAGCGTTTTATATACATTAGTACTGCTTACTCCTTTGGTATTCAAGATGAAAAAGTAAATGATCATATTGAAAACTATAAGGTTACCAATTTTAGGAATCCTTATGAAGAGTCTAAATATGATAGCGAAAAATATGTAAGAGAAACATGTAAAACACTAAACATTACTTCTCAAATTTTAAGACCTAGTATTATTTGTGGTCGTTTGCTAGACAAACCTTTTTATGAAACTCCAAAATTTGATGTGTTCTATTCTTGGGCAATGTTCTTAGCTAAATATGCGACCAAATCTAAAGGAGATTTTAGAATTTGGGTAGACAAAGAAAGTGGCTTAAATATTGTACCAGTAGATTTTGTCTCGAAAGCTATTTTATATGCTTTTTTAAATCCTAGTATTAAAGAACTAAACATTGTAAATCCTACACAAATACTGCACACAGATTATGTAGGTGCTGTTTTAAATTCTTTTGACGTGCATTCTTATGCATACGTTTCTGAAAGACCAGAAAATCTAAATGGCTTCGAGCAATTGTATTACAAGACGATTGGTAGTCTTTTTGAAAAATATATTTCTGTGCCAGATTTACAATTTAAAGCAGAAGAAATCTCTAAACTTATAAAGCAATTAAAATTAGGGGCTACTTTAGGAGTTCATGAAAATTTTATGAATCTTATTAATTTTTCAGTAGAAAAAAAGTTTAGAAAAAGCTATTAATTGCCATAAATAAAATCTTTGGATTCATTAACACAAATAATTTTAGGTGCTGCGGTTGGAGAAGCCGTTTTAGGAAAAAAAATTGGTAATAAAGCACTGTTGTATGGCGCTATTGCAGGCACAATTCCGGATTTAGATGTTATCGCTTCCTTTTTTACAGATACTGTTACAGCCTTAGAAATTCATAGAGGTTTTACACATTCTATCTTTTTCTCAGTGCTTTTTGCTCCTATACTTGCATTTATTGTAAACAAATATGAAACGTATAAAAACTTTAAAAACTGGACGTTCCTTTTCTTTTGGGCCTTTATAACACATCCTATTTTAGACGCACAAACAACTTGGGGTACACAATTATTTTGGCCCTTAGACATTAGATTGGCGTTTAAAAATATCTTTGTAGTAGATCCTTTTTATACCGTTCCGTTTTTGGTTTTTTTAATTTTAGCAATGCGCCAAAAGAGGGCAACCAAAAAGAGGCGTTTTTATAATAATTTAGGGCTAGGTATTAGTAGTTCTTATTTATTGCTTACACTAGTTTTAAAAGGAATTACCTATCAGAAATTTACCAAAGAATTAGCAGCACAAAACATTACTTATAAAACAATAAAGACAAAGCCAACACCCCTAAACACTATTTTATGGACGGCTAATGTAGAAACCGAAAACTCTTTCTTAATTGGAAACTCTTCTTTTTTAGACCAACATCCCATTCAGTTTTCTGAATATCCTAAAAATCATTATTTGTTAAGAGATATTGCAAAACACCCAAAAACAAAAAGAATGATTGCCATTTCTAAAGGCTGGTACACCATCAATAAAAAAAATAACAACCTATATTTTAATGATTTGCGTTTTGGCGTTTTAAGTATACAACCAAATGCTACTAACTTTGTTTTCAAGTATAAAATTGATGTGGATTCGGATGGCACTCCTTTTTTCATTGAAGAGCCCAAAGAAAAAAGCGATGGAAAAAAGTTATTATTAGACTTATGGACACGAATTAAGGGGAACTAAACAGATACATATTATTGTCTTTCTTCTCAAAAACACTTAAATTTGCAAGAGGGTATAAATATCCAATTAAACAGATTTTTATGGTACATAAAAGTCTGTTTAATTAATAAAATAACTATAAATTTTAAAAGTTTAGATGCAATCATGAAAGAGGTTCTTAACAAGTTAGATAGTAAGTTTATAAAAATAATGAAGAATGCAAGCATCCCTTCCATTCGTTTATCTTTTGGTGTAATTTTTATTTGGTTTGGAATATTAAAACCACTAGGACTATCTTCTGCCGAAGGTTTACTTAAGGCAACGGTAATATGGTTGCCTTTGGGGTCTCCAGATATGTGGTTAATTGTTATTGGTTTTTGGGAAGTAGTGATTGGTGTTTTCTTTTTCTTTAAGAAAACAACCAGAATTGCGATAATACTTTTATTTTTACAAATGGTTGGAACTTTTATGCCTCTAATAGTTCTTACTGAAGTAACTTTTCAATCGAATAATATTTTACTTCCTACTTTAGAGGGGCAATACATCATTAAAAATTTGATGATTATTTCAGCAGCCTTGGTTTTAGGTGGTGAAATTACAAGGTCAAAAAATAAGAAGACCGATTAAGAAGAAATCGTTTCTCTAAATGAAAAAAAAAACAAAAGAAAAGAACAACATATATAGTTTTTATAAGGTATCGTTAAATTCAATCTTACGAGAGAACGAGCTTACTAACTTTAGTTTTTTAAAAAAATCCCAATGAAAATTCATTGGGATTTTTTTATTCTAATTTCTAAACTTATTTCGAGTTATTATAGATTTTAATTTTAGTTTCAAATCCTGTCCAGAATCATAAATCATCTGTTCATTTGTTGGAAACGGTACCACACGTAATCTAATTAAATCTATAAACGAAGGCTCTAAAGCTCTCTTATCGCCTTTAAACTGTGCGTATCTGTGCTCGAAAGCAAACTCACTTGCTATCGGATACGTTTGTATGGTTTGCTTTGTATTTAAGTCTACGTATTTTACTTGTCCGGTTACTTTAGCCGTCTTAAATTGTGTAAATTGATATAGTTCACAACGAACAGGCACCATTTTGTCTAACTTAATTTTTCTACCTTCTTTATCTAAAACCTGATCTCCGTTTGCATCTAAAAGATATGTAAAGCCGTCTTTAATCTCTTTTTCTTTGATAATTTCTTTCTCTCTAACTTGCTCTGGCGAAACCTGAATATTTCTTAAATTTAACTCCAAACCAAAATCATATTGAATATTTACGTCTTTAGCGCCATGATAAACCGTCCATAAATCATTTAATCCATAAGTATTAAAATTTAGCAAATTGTCTTCTAATCTTTTAGGAATTACTTTATCTGTTTGGTTCTTCATAGAAACAATCACAAAATCTAAACCCCTTTCTTGTGCAGCGTTTATTAAGCTTCGCACGTCTTTAAAATTAGGATTTACCTTTTCAATATATATTAAATCATCATAAGCAGCCCTGTAATTAAATTTTGTGTTAGTATTAAAAAGCTTTTTTGCCTTTGCGTATAAATAATCTGATAATTGATTTTTATTTTCTATAATGGCATCATCATAATTAGTAAATTGAAAAGCAGCATCTCTGTTTTCCTTCACAATATATAATGGTAATAAAGGTTTTAAAACCTCTTGTCTTCTTTTTAGTTGTTCAAATAAAACAAAAATAGTTTCAATCTTTTCAGGATTATTATCCTTCCTTAAAAAATTGATTCTCGCCAAATCTTTAGCCGTTGCTTTTTCAAAAGCTTCTTCTAATAGTAATATGTAAGGCTGATTTCCTTTTTTAGTTTTGTTTCTTTTTAAGTTTTCAATAGCCGTGTTAATTGCACTATCGTAATTACCATTGCTAATAGCTTCTTGAGTGTTTTTTAAACTACTACAAGAAATTATTAAAAAACAAAGTGTTGTAAAAAGTAAAAATTTCTTCATAATTAAGGTTATTTAAAACTACTAAGGCAATCTGCATGCCAAAGTATGTTCTTAAAAATTTAGTATTCTATAATTGTTTACACATTAAAACGGAAATGCATTACATCACCGTCTTTAACGATGTATTCCTTACCTTCTACTTTCATTTTACCCGCTTCTTTTACTTTTGCTTCAGAACCAAAAGTAACAAAGTCTGCATAAGCAATTGTTTCTGCTCTAATAAAACCTTTTTCAAAATCTGTATGAATTACTCCTGCAGCTTGTGGCGCAGTAGATCCAATAGGAATTGTCCAAGCTCTTACTTCTTTTACACCTGCTGTAAAATACGTTTGTAGATTTAATAATTTATATGCAGAGCGCACTAATCTAGCAACACCAGCTTCTTCTAAGCCAATATCTGCTAAGAACATTTGTCTTTCTTCGTAATCATCTAATTCTGTAATGTCTGCTTCTGTACCCACTGCTAAAACAATTACCTCAGCATTTTCATCTTTAACAGCTTCTCTTACTTTTTCTACATAAGCATTCCCTGTAACTGCAGAATCTTCATCTACATTGCACACATATAACACTGGCTTTGCAGTAATAAATTGTAAAGATTGCACAAACTCTTGCTCTTTTTCATTAAAAGCCAAAGCTCTTACAGAAATACCTTTTAATAAAGTTTCTTCAATTTTTAATAAAACCACTAATTCCGCTTGCGCATCTTTATTCCCAGTTTTTGCAGTTCTTTTTACACGTTCTAATCTTTTTTCTACAGTTTCTAAATCTTTCAACTGCAATTCTATATCAATAGTTTCTTTATCTCTAACAGGATCTACAGATTCATCTACATGAATAATATTGTCATTATCAAAACATCTAATTACATGTAAAATAGCATCTGTTTCTCTAATGTTTGCCAAAAACTGGTTGCCTAAACCTTCTCCTTTACTTGCTCCTTTTACCAAACCCGCAATATCTACAATCTCTACAGTTGCAGGCATTACGCGCTCTGGATTTACCAATTCCTCTAATTTCTCAATTCTCTTGTCTGGTACATTTACAACTCCTATGTTTGGCTCTATTGTACAGAAAGGAAAGTTAGCACTTTGCGCTTTTGCATTTGATAAACAGTTAAATAAAGTTGATTTTCCTACGTTTGGTAATCCTACAATTCCAGCTTTCATTTTCTTTGGTGTTTAGATAAAAAGATGCAAAAATCAAGATTTGATAATTGCTATATATCTTATATTAATAAATTTTCCTGAACTCCATTCAGAAAAATATTTGTTTTTCTAATTGCTCATTTTAAAAGAGTTTTCACTTAAAACAAATGCATCTTTCTTAAAATTTTCAGAAGGTAAAGATAATACTTTGTTAATTTTAATTGTCTTTTTATTCAGGAATATAAAATTGAATTATATTTCAATAAATATTAAAGCTATGTTGAAAAAAACACTCTTTGTTTGTTTATTTTCCTTTGGAAGTTTTGCCTATTTCGCACAACAAATATCAGGAAAAGTGTACTCAAAAAACACCTTAGAACCTATTGAGAAAGTGGCTATTGCTACAAATTTAAATAATGGCACTGCTACTAATGTCTTTGGAATCTTCAACCTAAATCTAAAAAACAGCAACTCTGTAACCTTTTCTTGTTTAGGTTATGAAACTAAAACACTTTCTATATCGGCTTTAAAAAAAATAAATTACGCGATATATCTCACTGAAACTATAAATCAACTCGCTGAAATTAAACTTCGAATTGCGAAAATATCAATAGATTCCTTGCTTAAAAAATCGATAAAAAGTATGCGTGAAAACTATATTTCTGAGGCGATACAGCAAGACATCTATACCATTGAAAATCAAAAAATGGAATTTCAGAAATTAGAATTAGACTTGAAGTCAAGTTCTATAATGAATCGTACAAATAGAAAAATAGCCCAAGAAGAATTAAATAAATTTTCGAGGCAATTGCTGCGTCAGAATCCAAAATTCTCAAAAGAATGGGTAGGCAAAATTTCTTCCATAGAGGAAGCTGTAAACAAAACAGGTGAATTATTAACTATTCAAAATCTAAATACGCTTTTTGCATATAAGAAAAACACATTAAACAAAGACTTGTCTCTAAGTTATATTCAAGAAAAATTGCAAAACATTGTTTTAAAACACCTAAAAAAAAACAAAACGTATAAAATAAAAACAGGGCTATTTAAAATTGAAGACTCCTTGTCTTTTGCAAAGGTTATTAAAATGAAAGATACTATTGAAAAAGATAATTCTTATCAAGAGTTTAAAATTACAGCCTCTAAAAGAAATATAGAAAGTAATGGCTTATTTATAAATCAAAAGAATGAAGAAAATTTCTTCAACCAAAAATACTATCAGCATCAATTAGAAAAAAATGAATTTTTAGGAACTCAAAAATATTACGTAATTTCTTTTACCCCTAAAAAGTCAAAAGCTAAATTTTCTGGAAAAGTGTATATAAACACCGCTGATTTCACATTTAAAAAAGTAATCTATACCTACGCAGACGGAAAACGCGGAGAACATCTAAATTTAAAATGGGTCTTAGGTATAAAATACGCTGAAAATGAAAAAAATAGCGTATTATTTTATGAAAAAGAAAAAACAGGCAAAGTCTACACTGCTTATTATAAAAATAGCTTCAAAAACTATGGGTACATAAATAGACCCATAAAATTTATAGAAAATTCTAAAGAAAAAGAAAAAGTGACATTTAATATAAAGCTAGAAGCTATGGTTTCTGAAAAGACCGAAACTTTACTTTACAATACTAAATTTATAAAAAAAGAATCGATAAGAAGCTACAAAAAAGCAGATGTTATGAGGTTGAAAGAATATATTTCTAAAGAAGAATATGAACTTTCAGATTGGAAAAATAGAAATTTAATTCTCCAATATCTAAAAAAATATGAATAAAAAAACCTCGAATAAATTCGAGGTTTTTGTCTTAATTATTTAGCCTCCTAAATAGAGGTCTTAATCGTTGTGCATAAATTTTTGTTTTGCTAACAACTCTTCTTCAGTTTCTACATTGTCTTCATCGGGCACACAGCAATCTACAGGGCAAACTGCAGCACATTGTGGCTCTTCATGAAAACCTTTACATTCTGTACATTTATCTGCAACAATGTAATAAATTTCATCTGAAATTGGTTCTTGCGTTTCATCGGCGTTTACAGATTTACCGCTTGGCAACACTGCTTTTCCTTTTAAATCTGTTCCCTGAGAATATTTCCAATCGTCTGCGCCTTCATAAATTGCAGTATTTGGACATTCTGGTTCGCATGCCCCACAATTTATACATTCATCTGTTATTATAATTGCCATAATTTTCTTTTCTGTTTTGTACCTTTGCAATTGCAAAAATAACGCCAAATAAAGTTACAACCAAAATAAATGGATAGTATTCAAAGTAGAATTACGGCTTTTGTGAAATTAGGAGCTTTTTTAAGTCAATTTTCTCAAGAAAAATTTGAGAAAGCAGGAAACATAGAACATAACGATTTGTTTTTTGGTGGTTTTAAGCATCAAATAAAAGTAGCACAAGAAAAAAATTCTTGGTTTACAAAAGACAATATTGTGTTTGCCATAGATAGTTGGTCTAAAGCATTAACAAAAAGCAACTTAGAAACATGGCTTTCTAAAAATACAATAGATAACAAAGCTCCGAAAACGGTGGCAATTGTTATGGCAGGAAATATCCCTTTGGTTGGTTTTCATGATTTCTTATCTGTTTTAATTTCTGGGCATTCGGTCTTGGTAAAACAGTCATCAAATGACAAACATTTGCTACCTTTTTTAGCTAAATATTTAGAATATGTAGCTCCTAGTCTTAAAGGCAACATGATATTTACAGAACAGAAAATTGAAAACTTTGATGCCGTTATTGCAACTGGAAGTGATAATACGGCGCGTTATTTTGAATATTATTTTAAAGACAAGCCAAACATTATAAGAAAAAGTAGAAATTCTGTTGCTGTAATTACAGGGCAAGAAACAGAAGAAGATTTAGAAAAATTATCTGAAGATGTTTTTAGGTATTTTGGTTTAGGATGCAGATCTGTTTCTAAACTATATGTGCCAAGAGCATATGATTTTAATAATTTCTTTAATGGAATGTTTGTAAAGAAAGACATCATTAATAATGCGAAATATGCCAATAATTACGATTACAATAAGGCAGTATATTTAATGAGTTTATTCGATTTATTAGAAAATGGTTTTTTAATGATTAAAGAAGATGAGAGTTACTCCTCTCCTATTGCCACTATTTTTTATGAATACTATGACAATCCTATAGATTTAAAAATAAAATTACACCAAGACAAAGAAAAAATACAATGTATTGTTGCCAAAGACTTCATAGAAAATGAAATTGCTTTTGGAGAAACACAGTATCCGCAATTATGGGATTATGCAGATGGTGTAAATACGTTAACCTTTTTAGCAAGCATATAATTATTGGCTGATACTCATAAAATCAATGATTTAGAATTTTTAAATACTTACAAATGAAAAAACATAATTTTAGCGCTGGTCCTTGTATTTTACCTCAAGAGGTTTTGCAAAAAGCATCTGAAGCGGTACTTAATTTTAATGATGATAATTTATCTTTAATTGAAATATCTCACAGAAGTAAATCTTTTGTAAGTGTCATGGACAAAGCAAGATCTTTAGCCCTTGAGTTATTAGGTTTAGAAAATAAAGGATACAAAGCCATTTTTTTACAGGGTGGTGCAAGTTTAGAGTTTTTGTTAGTGGCATATAATTTATTAAATAAAAAAGCAGCCTATTTAAATACAGGTACTTGGGCAAATAATGCCATAAAAGAAGCAAAAGCTTTTGGAGAAGTGGTAGAAGTTGGTTCTTCTAAAGACAAAGGTTTTAATTATATTCCTAAAGGTTATAAAATTCCTGAAGATGCAGATTATTTTCACTGCACAAGTAACAATACGATTGTAGGTACCCAGATGAAAAATTTTCCAGAAACAAAGGTTTCTTTAATTTGCGATATGAGTTCAGATATTTTCTCCCGTCAATTAGATTTTGAGAAATTTGATTTAATTTATGCGGGTGCACAGAAAAATATGGGTCCGGCGGGAACTACACTTGTTATAATTAAAGAAGCAATTTTAGGAAAAGTAGAAAGACACATTCCTACAATGTTAGATTACCAAGTACATATAGCAAAAGAAAGTATGGCCAATACGCCATCTGTTTTTGCCGTGTACGTATCTATGTTAACCATGCAGTGGTTAAAAGATTTGGGTGGAATAAAATTTATTGAAGAAGTAAACAATAAAAAAGCCGAATTATTATATACAGAAATTGATAGAAATTCACTTTTTAAAGGAATTGTTGCCAAAGAAGACAGAAGTACTATGAATGCTACCTTTACATTAACAGATGCATCATTAACAGAAAAGTTTAACGCTATGTGGTTAGCAGCAGGTATTAATGGCCTAAACGGCCATAGAAATGTTGGTGGCTACAGAGCAAGTATGTACAATGCTTTGCCACTCTATAGCGTGCAAGTTCTGGTAGATGTAATGCAAGAATTAGAAAATGGTAAGGTTTAAAATAGTTCAATAATAAATACAAGATTCAATAACAATTAGAATGAAAATATTAGCAAATGACGGAATTTCTCAAAGCGGAATTGACGCTTTAGAAAATGGAGGTTTTGAAGTAATTACTACAAAAGTTGCACAAAACCAACTAGAAAATTATATTAATGAGCATAATATTGATGCAATTACTGTAAGAAGTGCAACACAAGTAAGGCAAGAGTTAATTGATGCCTGCCCAAGCATAAAATTAATTGCTCGTGGTGGTGTTGGCATGGACAATATTGATGTAGAATATGCACAAGACCAAGGTTTGCATGTTATAAATACACCAGAAGCGTCTTCTAGCGCCGTAGCAGAGTTAGTTTTTGCTCATTTACTTGGTTTGGCAAGGTTTCTGCACTCTTCAAACAGAGAAATGCCTTTAGAGGGAGATTCTCGCTTTAAAGAGTTGAAGAAAGCTTATTCTCAAGGAATAGAACTAAAAGGAAAAACAATTGGTGTTTTAGGGTTTGGTAAAATAGGGCAAGAAGTTGCAAGAATTGGTTTAGGAATGGGAATGAATGTAATTGCAACGGATGAAACAATTACGAGTGCACCTATTTCTGTTGAATTTTTTAACGGTCAAAAAATAACTATAAATATTGATACGGTATCTAAAGATGAACTCTTAAAAGAATCAGATTTTATTTCTCTACATGTGCCTGCTCAAGAAGAATACATTATTTCAAAAAGTGAAATTGAAAAAATGAAAGATGGTGTAGGAATTATAAATACCGCAAGAGGTGGTATTTTGCATGAAGTAGATTTGGTAACTGCCATTGAAAGTGGTAAAATACAGTTTGCCGGTTTAGATGTTTTTGAAACAGAACCAACGCCAGCTGTTCAATTATTAATGAATCCAGAAATTTCTATGACGCCGCATATTGGTGGTGCTACAAAAGAAGCACAAGATAGAATTGGAATAGAATTAGCACAACAAATTATTACTTTATTAAAGTAAAATTTTGTGAAATTAAAAAAATTGACAATTGTAAATGATTAAAGAAAATTTATTACATATAAAAAAATCAATTCCTGAGAATGTAACTTTGGTTGCAGTTTCTAAAACCAAACCTGTGGCAGATTTGCAAGCTGCTTATGACGCTGGACAGCGTATTTTTGGTGAAAACAAAATTCAGGAAATGGCTAGTAAATTTGATGTGTTACCAAAAGACATTCAATGGCACATGATTGGTCATTTACAAAGTAATAAGGTAAAATACATGGCTCATTTTGTGGATTTAATTCACGGAATTGACAAATTTAAAACGCTAAAAGAAATTAACAAACAAGCCAAGAAACACGGTAGAGTTATTAATTGTTTGTTGCAAGCTAGAATTGCTAAAGAAGAAACAAAATTTGGATTGTCTTTTGATGAGATAGAAAGTATTCTACAATCATCTGATTTTAAAGAGTTAGAAAATATAAAAATTGTGGGTTTAATGGGTATGGCAACATTTACAGACAATAAAACACAATTAAAAGAAGAATTTTCATCTTTAAAAGATTTCTTTGATAGACAGCAACTAAAAACAGAAAATACCAATTGTAAATTACAAACACTTTCTATGGGAATGAGTGGAGATTATAATTTGGCAATAGAAAACGGAAGTTCTATGATAAGAGTAGGAAGTTCTATATTTGGTAATCGAAATTAAAATTATTTAATTTCAAGTTAAGAGAAACAATTTGTACACAATATTAGACATTGAAACAACAGGCGGTAAATTTAATGAAGAGGGCATTACAGAAATTGCAATCTATAGATTTGACGGGCATACGGTTGTAGATCAATTTATTAGCTTAGTAAATCCTGAAAAAGAAATTCAGCCCTTTGTTGTGCAACTTACAGGCATTAATAATAAAATGTTGAAGAATGCTCCAAAATTCTATGAAGTAGCCAAAAGAATTATAGAAATTACAAAAGATGCTACATTAGTAGCGCACAATACTTCTTTTGATTACAGAATTCTAAGAACAGAATTTGATAGATTGGGATATGATTTTACAAGAAACACACTTTGTACGGTAGAATTAAGTAAAAAATTAATTTTAGACCAACCTTCATATAGTTTAGGTAAATTAATAAAAGCCTTAGGAATTCCTATGACAGACAGGCACAGGGCTACTGGAGACGCTTTAGCAACTGTACAATTATTTAAATTACTATTAGAAAAAGACGTTAGTAAAACTATTATTCAAAGTTCTGTGAAATATCATGACAAACGAGTAGAAAAAGAACGACTTCAAAAATTAATAGATGCTGTTCCTAAAGATTTAGGTTTATTTTATATTCATGGGGCAGACGGTAAAGTAATATATTTAGGACGCGCAAAAGATGTAAAGTCTGATGTGAACAAATTATTCTTAAAAGAAACAAAAAGAGCCATTAAAATTCAAGACAGAGCAACCTCTATATCTTATGAAAAGACAGGTAATGAGTTATTTACACGTTTAAAATATTATATAGAATTAGAAGCTTTAGCCCCCAAATACAACTTTCAAAAAGAAAAGAAAATTTCTTTACAAGACTTTAATAATGAGAATTTTATACTTTTTGATAAGGGCAGAGAAATAGAAGAACATGCTGTTATACTCATAGAAAACAAAGAAGTGTATGGTTATGGCTATACTAGTTTAGCTTTTCAAGAAAATAATATTGATATTTTAAAATCTATATTAACACCTATAAAAGACAAAGAATTAGCAAAAACAATCATAAAAAATTATTTAAATAAAAACAACGTTCAAAAAATTGTAAGACTTTAATCTAAAAAAAAGGCATACTTTACTAACTAATATTACTCCATATTTTAGAAGTCTTAGTCATTTTTATAAATGCATTCTTTATTGGCAAATTTATTTCTTTAGCTAGATTTTCATCTTCCTGGAGAAGAGTAATTGCAGTGTTTCTAGCAGAAACCAAGATTTTAGAATCCTTTAATATGTCAGCAATTTTAAGATTTAACACACCACTTTGCTGCGTTCCCATAATATTTCCTGGCCCACGTAACTTTAAATCTACTTCGGCAATTTTAAATCCATCTGTAGTATCTACCATTGTTTTTAAGCGCATTTTAGCCTCTGGCGATAATTTGTAGCTAGAAAGTAAAATACAATAACTCTGGTCAGCTCCTCTGCCGACTCTACCTCTTAATTGATGCAATTGCGAGAGTCCAAAACGTTCTGAACTTTCAATAATCATTACACTGGCGTTGGGCACATTTACCCCAACCTCTATAACGGTTGTTGCCAACATTATTTGAGTTTCACCCTTTACAAAGCGTTGCATTTCAAACTCCTTATCTGCAGGTTTCATTTTACCATGCACAATACTGATTTGATATTTTGGTAATGGAAACTCTCTAGAAACACTTTCAAATCCATCCATTAAATCTTTGTAATCCATTACTTCAGACTCTTCAATTAATGGATATACTAAATAAACCTGTCGCCCCTTAGCAATCTCGTCCTTCATAAATTTAAAGACAGACAAACGGTTGCTATCAAATCGATGTACTGTTTTTACATCTTTTCTACCAGGTGGTAGTTCATCAATAACAGAAATGTCTAAATCTCCATAAACAGACATTGCTAAAGTTCTTGGTATTGGTGTCGCCGTCATTACTAAAATATGGGGTGGAAGTGTATTCTTAGCCCATAACTTTGCTCTTTGCTTTACACCAAACCTATGTTGCTCATCTATAATGGCTATTCCTAAATTTTTAAATTTAACCTTATCTTCTAATAAAGCATGCGTACCAATAAGAATATGCAATGTACCGTCTTCTAAACCGGCATGAATTTCTCTTCTCTTTTTAGTTCTTACAGAACCCGTTAAAATATCAACATTAATATTCATGCCCGCTACAAGCTCTGAAACAGCAGTAAAATGCTGATTAGCCAATATTTCTGTTGGTGCCATAATAGTTGCCTGAAAATTATTATCTATGCCTAAAAGCATTGCTAAAATGGCTACAATTGTTTTTCCAGAACCCACGTCTCCTTGTAAAAGACGATTCATGTGCGCCCCAGAAGCAACATCTTTTCTAATTTCCTTTAAAACTCTTTTCTGTGCATTGGTTAAGTTAAAAGGAAGTTTATCTGCATAAAACTCATTAAAAATAGCACCAACATTTTCAAATACAAAACCTTTTATTTTTATTTTATTGATAAGCTTTTTACGTAATAATTGTAATTGAATAAAAAATAATTCTTCAAACTTTAATCGATACTCTGCTTGTGCCAAATTTTCTTGACTTTTAGGAAAGTGCACATTTAATAATGCATCTCGCTTAGACATCAATTTAAAATCAGAAATAATATCTTCAGATAGGTTTTCTTCAATCCTATCATAAAACTGCTGCAATAAGCTTTGAATATAATTTCGCATCAATTTATTAGAAACGCCAGAGTTTGTTAGCTTTTCTGTTGATGGATATACGGGTTGCATTTTAGATTGTAATTTTTTCTTATATTCTGCAACCAATTCTATTTCTGGGTGTGGTATGCTAAAACTACTGTTGTAATGGTTTAACTTTCCATAAACCACGTAAGGCTCATTTATCTTAATTGAATCTTTAATCCATTTTTGACCCTTAAACCAAACCAACTCCATACTTCCAGTTGCATCTTGAAAAGTAGCTACCAACCTACTTCCTCTTTTTTGGGCTACAGATTTTATACGTGTAATTTTACCTATAATTTGTACTTCTGAAGAATTTGGTTGTAAATCTTTTATTGGGTAGAAGGTAGTTTTATCAATATACCTAAAGGGAAAAAAATTTAATAAATCATTACAAGTTTTTATACCTAAATCTGCGTACAAAAGGGCTGCCCTTTGCACACTAATGCCATTTATATATGTAATTGGATAGTCTAAATTCAACTTAAAAATTTATAGTAACAAAATTAATGAAATCAGATTTAAAAAGTAAATAATTTATAATTAATGTTAAGTACAAAAAATAATTAAAAAATTAGATATTGAAATAATTTGGAAGTAATTTTAATTAAGAAGATAAAAAAAACCTTAATACAAACTTCATTTAAAACTAGTTTAAAAGTAGGTTTGGGGGAATATTAAGGTTAGCTAATATTTTAAAAAACACAAGGAAACAAATTAAAAAAACCCCTACAATCTTATAATATGTTTTTTTAATACCGAAGTAATAAAAACTCCTTGTGTTAGACTTTAAATTCTTTCTAAGACAAATCTATACACTCTTTTAGTAAATTTATATATGAAATAAATAACTGTATCTAATAAGGTATAAGTGAAAATTAATTAACACAATTTTATATTAAATTAGCTACTAAACTTACTTACAATGCCTCTTATCTCATAATTTATACGTAACCCAAGCATCTACTTGTTGTAAATTTTCAGGAAATACTAATATCTTCTTATTTTCATCTAATAAAACATAGCTTGGCGTTGCCTTTATAAAATAATCTAAAGCTGCCTGCGTTTTTAAACCCTTAAAATCGCAAAACGTTAACCAAGGTACATCTTTACATAAACCTTCTTCTAAAGTAAGGTTTATATACACTACCTCTACTTCTTTTTTAGCCTGCCAAACAGGGTAATATTGTAATAGCTTTATCACTTCTCTCATAGAAGCTGTACAATTGCTGCTTCCAAACACCAATAAAACAGGTGTCTCTATTGTACTTAATTTTTGAACAGAATTAATTTGAATGTCTGGACCGACACTCAATAATTCTAAAATACCCTTCTGTTCTCCTTTTAATTGCATCTTTTGTTTTACCAAGTTGTTAAAAATTGAAACAATTTAATATGAAAAAATAATATTAAAACTTATTAAATTAAGAATAAGTGTTAATTTTAGGTACTGGTTTAAACTTTATTAATAAACTTAAATTATTGTTTTAAATTTAAAAATTTTCTAAGAGGCTCTAACTTTCTTTTCGATATACTTAAAGATTTATTATTGTTAAGGGTACAATAATTACCATCTGTTGTTCTTATCGAAGAAACCATATTAAAGTTTACAATAAACTTATGATGTATTCTAAAGAAAAAATCTGTTGGTAATTTATCTTCATAAAAACCAATATTCTTAGAAACTACTTTAATAACATTATCTAAGAGGTAAAACGTTGTATATTTTCCGTCTGCCTCTAAGTACATAATATTTTCTACCTCTATAAGTTCTATAGTTCCGTGAAGAGGCAAAGCAATGAATTTATCATTAATGTTGTCAACTAATTTTGTAATAGACATTTTAATTATTTTTGTCTTTATCTATTCTAATTTAAAATCTACTTTAAAAGCTAGTTAAATATTTTGGCTTTAATAAAAATAGAATAGATAAATGGGGTAAAACAAGTGTAAATGACTTGTAAACACTTTAAGTGTTAATTAAATACATTGCAAAATTACACTAAATAGATACAAAAAGAACATTCTAAACCCTTAAATAATGAGTTGATTTTAGACATTTATAAGTTATAAATAGTAAAAACATTAAATATTAGGCTCTCTGAATGGTGTTTTTTTTTAAATTATCATTATAATTATGTATAAATTAGCTTAATAATTCTACTTTATGATAAAACAGTATTTTTCACTCTTATTTATTCTACTTTCTTTTTTAAGTGTTGCAAAAAATAAAGTAACAATCAATAAAGGTTTCATTTCACTCATATCAGAAAATAAAAATAGTTCTAATCAAATTGAAAAAAAACAAGATTTATTTGACATTAAGAAAGACAGTATTTATAGCTTAAACAAGTTTATTAACAAGCAAAAAGTAGAGAATGCAAAAGAAATTGAAACGCTAATAATTGCTTATAAAGAAATAGTTTTAGCTACTAAAAGACAAGGCAAATTGCTCTTGTTATTAGCCGGTTTACTTTTTATTATTCTTTTATTTTCTTTTCGGTATCATCTTAAAAAAGGTCAAGTAAAACTGCAAGTAGAATTAGAAAATGCTAAAAAAATTATTGCTTCAAAAAGACTTTTTTTACAAAACCTTTCTCACGAAATTAAAACACCCATCACAATAATTATTGGGTATTTATCTTTAATGAAGCAAAATTCTTACAATCAAGAAAAATTAATATCTTATATTAATTTGACGATTGATAACAGTAAAAAAATAACAAAATCTTTAGACAACTACTTAGCTTTAAAAAACCTAAAGAATAATACACCTCTTACATATTCTTCAAAAGAACTAGGTCTGTTCTTGTATAATAGCGTGAATGCTTTTAACAAAACTGCAGAAATAAAGAAAATAAAAATTTACTATAAGACAAATATTCAAAAAAACACAAAGTTTAATTTTACCTACAACCCTATTCTTCTAATATTAAATAATTTATTGTCTAACGCTATAAAATACAGTGCCTCTAACAGCACAATTTATGTTCAAACAAAAATTGACATGAACACCCTACTTATTTCGGTGAAAGATGAAGGAATAGGAATGTCTGAAAAAGAAAAAAATATAATTTTTACTAATTTTAAGGAAACAGCAGAATACAAAATTTCTGACAGTTTTACCATGAGTTTGCTTTTAGTAAAGTATTTAGTAGCACAATTAAAAGGAACTATAGATATAAAAATTACAGAAAATACTAAAAGTGTTTTTAATGTTCGCATTCCATTAAAATTAGAAAATAACCAATTATTTATAGATACAAATAAAAAAGATTTTACTCAAATTAATTCTGAAGATCATGCCCAAGAAAACACAGCAGAAAATACTGTAAACTTACCAAAAGCATTGGTTATAGATGATAATTTAGAAATGATAAAATATTTAAAAGAACTACTCTCTACTAAATTAAATTGTACATTTTGCTTTAATGGTGCAGAAGCTCTAGAAAAAGTAAAAGAAGAAAAATTTAGCTTAATAATATCAGATTTTAAAATGCCTTTTTTAAATGGCCTAAACTTTAAAAAAGAACTTGTAAAAATAAAAGAATATTCAGAGGTTCCATTTTTATTAATAACAGCAACGCCCTATGAGAAAATTCTGCAAAAAGGTTTTCATATAGGTATTACAGATTACATCTCTAAACCTTTTGATAATAACGAAATTATTGCGAGAATACAAAATATTTTAGAAAACAAGAAACATCAATTAAAGTCATTAAACAAGGAAGAGCCAATAGAAATTAAAGGTCATTTTTCTGAACTTATTAATAAAGTACATCAAACGGTGCTAGAAAATTTAAAAAATCCAGATTTTAATGTAAAAGATTTAGCTTTAGAATGCAGTTACAGTCCAAAACAATTGGGAAGAATACTACAAGCAAAAACAGGGCTATCACCGGTTAAAATAATTTTAGAAATTCGTTTATTAAAGGCATATGAACTGTTGTCAAATAAAAAATACGTAACATTGGGCGAAGTTATTGCCGAAGTAGGCTTAACCAATAGAACTTACTTTAGTAAAAAATTCTATGATCGTTTTGGAGTAAAACCAATAAAACTTTTAAAAGCTTAGTGCGCTTTAAAAGTCTATATATATGCTCTTAAATTACTTCAAAGTATAAAATAGTACACACCTATAAGTATCTATACAAATTTATAATTGTTGAAGTAGTACTTATGCGTACATTTGCATCCCATAATAATAAAAAATGAGATTACACAGAAATTTAACTTTTGCAGTTATAGATAGTATTAGAGATATATTTAATGAAAATGTTTATGCAGACAAAGCGGTAGAAAAAGCTTTAAAACGTGATAAACGTTGGGGTGCAAGAGATCGTAAATTTGTTGCAGAAACAATTTATGATATTGTTCGTTGGAACCGCCTATATGCAGAAATAGCAGAGGTAAAAATGCCGTATGATAGAGATAATATTTGGAGATTATTTTCTGTTTGGTGTATCTTAAGAGGAATTCCTTTACCAGATTGGAACCAAGTTGGTGATGTGCCAGAAAGAAAAATTAAAGGACGTTTTGCAGAATTATCTAGAACAAGAAAGTACAGAGAGTCTATACCAGATTGGATGGATGAAATGTGTTCTAAAGAATTAGGTGAAGACCTATGGACCAAAGAAATTGCAGCTTTAAATGTGCAAGCAAAAGTTATTTTAAGAACAAATACTTTAAATATTTCTAAAGAGCTTCTTCAAAAGAAATTAAAAGCAGAAGATATTATTACAGAATTTGTTCCCAATCATCCAGATGCATTAATACTACCAGAAAGGGCTAATGTTTTTAAAACAGAAGCTTTTCATAGTGGTTATTTTGAAGTACAAGACGCGTCTTCTCAATTAGTAGCTGCTTACTTAGATGTAAAACCAGGTATGAAAGTAATAGATACTTGTGCTGGTGCTGGTGGTAAAACACTACACTTAGCTGCTTTAATGGAAAATAAAGGGCAAATTATTGCAATGGATATTTATGAAAGTAAACTTCGTAAATTAAAAGTTAGAGCAAAAAGAAACAAAGCACACAATATAGACATGCGTGTAATTGATTCTACAAAACCTATTAAAAAACTACAAGGCAAAGCAGATAGAGTTTTAATTGATGCACCTTGCTCGGGTTTAGGAGTTATTCGAAGAAACCCAGATTCTAAATGGAAATTACAACCAGAATTTATAGATAATATTAAAAAAGTACAGCAAGATGTATTACAACAGTATTCTACGATGGTAAAACCAGGTGGAAAAATGGTATATGCAACTTGTTCTGTCTTACCATCTGAAAATCAAGAACAAGTTAAGATTTTCTTAACGTCTGACGCTGGAAAAGATTTTACCTTTGTATCAGATAAAAAAGTTTTAGCGCACGTTTCTGGTTTCGACGGATTCTATATGGCTTTATTACAAAAAAAATAGAATATTATATTCATTGCTGATATAATATTACAATTGCAGAAAAAGAAAGTATTTATTTATTAATTTAATTTGTACAAAAATGATAAAAAAATTACTTTTCTTAACTTTTATTACCTCATTTTCAACTTCTTTTTCGCAAGAAGCATATTATAATAACGGTATCGATTTAACATTAGCAGGAACAGCCCTTAAAGATGCATTGGCTGTAAAAATAATAGCAACCCACACAAGGGTACTAGAATACACAAGTAGCGGCCCAGACACTTGGGATGCCACTAAATCTGCTGATGAAAACCCTGCAAATACAGATGAAGTTATCTTGTTTTATGGTTGGGAAAGTGGCACTGACCAAGACATTACAAATGATTATGCTAGAAATAAAGACGCACAAGATTGTGGTACAAGTTGCAATGATTTTGTTTGGAACAGAGAACATGTTTTTCCTAAATCTTTAGCAAACCCTACATTAGACACAAATGTTCCAGGCCCCGCAACTGATGCGCACCACTTAAGGGCAGCAGACAGAGGCAGAAACTCTGCTAGAAGCAATAGAAAATATGGCAACGGAACAGGTAATTCTAATTTCTCTGCAGATACTTTTGCTGGCCTAAGTGGTACAAACACAAATGCCTGGTACCCTGGAGATAAATGGAAAGGAGACGCTGCAAGAATGATTATGTATATGTATCTGCGTTACGGTGAAGTTTGTTTGCCAACCGCAGTTGGTGTAGGGAGTAAAAAGTTTACAGAAGATGAAATGATTGATTTATTCTTGCAATGGAATGTAGAAGATACTGTATCAGACATCGAAATAGCCAGAAACAATTACCATGAAAATACTTCAAATTACGCTGCGCAAGGAAACAGAAATCCGTTTATAGACAACCCATATTTAGCAACAAGAATTTGGGGAGGAAACTCAGCCGAAGATCGTTGGGATTTTTATAAAAAAACAGATATAGAAGCGCCTACAACACCAACAAGTGTTGCTATAACAAACATAGCCCTAACTTCTTTAGATATTTCTTGGGACAATTCAAATGACAATATAGGAGTAACTGGTTATAATGTGTATGTAAATGATATTTTAGAAGTACAAACAACAAACACAAATATTACAGTTGCTAATTTAAATACAAACACAGAATATCGTTTTACCATCATTGCCAAAGACTTAATAAACAATATGTCTGCCGCTAGCTCTGCTGAAACCGCAAAAACATTAGAAGATACAGAAGCACCAACAACTCCAACAAATGTAATTGTTACAAATGAAACAGACTCTTCATTTAAAGTTTCTTGGACAGAATCATATGATAATAATGCTGTTAGCGGTTATGAAATATATGTAAATAATATTTTAACTGCAACTACGGCATCTGATTCTAATACAGTATCTAACTTAAACGCCTCAACAACTTATAGCGTAGAAATACTAGCTAAAGATATAGACAATAATAAATCGTCTAAAAGTGGCGCAATAAACGCAACCACAAATGCCGGAACTTCTAACGGAATTACAGAACTATTTATTTCTGAATATGTAGAACCAGATGGAGGAAATAATAAAGCAATAGAAATTGTTAACTTAACAAATACAACTATTAGTTTAGAAGGCTATAGTCTAAAAAAACAATCTAATGGTGGTTCTTGGGTAGATGATTTACCTTTAAACAAAGCAGCCTTTTTAGTAGATCCTTCTTCAACTAGTATAATACCAAATGACGTTTTTGTTATAATACATGCTGGAAGTGCAGCGGCAGAATTAACAAGTAATGCAGACTTAATTGTGCCTAACAATCAAGATGCCCCTTATAAATTTGCTTCACCAGTAAATTTTAATGGAAATGATCCTGTAGGTTTATTTAGAAATGGGGTTTTAATTGATATTATTGGTGAAGAAGGCAATGGTAATTTTCATATAGAAAATTTTACCTACAGAAGAAAAAGCACTATTTCTGAACCTAATGCAACCTTTAATACTAGTGAATGGGATGTTTTAGACGCAAACACTTTTAATGGTATTGGAAGTCATACTACCACTTTAAGCACAGAAAATAATGCCTTTGAAGCTTTTAAAATGTTTCCAAATCCTACAAATGGAGATTTTGTATATTTTAGTACAACAGAAGCTGCTACCATTCATATATTTAACGTTTTCGGTAAACTGGTGCAAGCATCAAAAATTACAAAAAGCAAAAATAGTATAGATGTTTCAAAATTAGCAACCGGAATTTACCTTTTAAAAATTAACTCTGGCAAGCAGTTTACTTCTAAGAAATTAATCGTCAAGTAGCATTAAAAATCACACTTTCACAAAACAATTCATCCTTAAATTATTTTTTAATACTGAAAAAATGAAAAAAAAATTACTCTTAATATCTCTTTTATTAACCTTTGTAGTTTCTGCTCAAGAATCATATTATAATGACGTAGACATAACTGCTGAAGGTTTAGCACTAAAAGAAAACTTAGCATTAAAAACAATAAGTGCGCATACTAATATTTTGTCTTATGGGTGGACTGCATTGCAAGCAACAGATGTAAACCCAGAGAACAGTTCAGAAGTTTTGTTAATTTATGGTTTTCCCTCTTCTGGTAAAACTGCCAGAACCAGAGGTGTAAACGATAATAGTGGTGATAACGGTGATTGGAATAGAGAACATACCTATGCCCAATCTCGAGGAAATCCCGCTCTTGGCAATTCTGGTCCTGGTGCAGATGCACATCACTTGCGTCCTTCAGATGTGCAATATAATTATGAAAGAGGAAGTTTAAAATTTGCAGACGGCAGTGGTAATTCTGGTGCCGTTGCTAGTGGTTGGTATCCTGGTGATGAATGGAAAGGCGATATTGCAAGAATGATGATGTACATGTACATTAGATATGGAGATAGATGTAAACCAAATGGAATTGGTACCGGGAGCATTGCGGAGACTCCGGATGCTATGATTGATTTGTTCTTAGATTGGAATGCAGCAGATCCTGTTTCTAATTTTGAAAGACAAAGAAATACATATCATGAAGATACAGATAATTCACACGCGCAAGGAAACAGAAATCCCTTTATAGACAATGCATATTTAGCTACAAGAATTTGGGGTGGAAATCCTGCTGAAGATTCTTGGGGAATTTATACTTCTAATGATAATGAAGCACCAACAATGCCAACGATTGTTGAGTTAAATAATATTACAACCAACACAATAACGGCCTCTTGGACTGCTTCTCAAGATAATGTAGCTGTTATAAAATATGAAGTATATGCAAACGGAATTTTAAACGGAGAAACTGCAAATATCAATTATACATTAACAAACTTAAATTCTAACACTTCTTTTGCTATTACTGTTTTAGCAAAAGATTTAGCAAACAACAAATCTGCAGAATCAGAGGTTGTAAATGGAACAACTTTAACCGATGCTGATGCACCAACAATGCCTACCAACATTTTAATAACAAATGAAACAGGAACCAGCTTTAAAGTTAATTGGTCTGCAGCAACAGATAATACTGCAGTAACAGAATATGATGTTTTTTTAGATAATACTTTTAAAGGAAGTACAGCAAGCCTAACGTTTACAGCTACTGGTTTAACTGCAAATACCACATATAGTGTAAGCGTTTTAGCTAAAGATGCTGTAAATAATACTTCTGCGCAATCTTCAGCAATAGATGCAACAACTACAGATGGTAGTAATAATATTATTGAATTATTATTCTCTGAATATGTGGAAGGAAGTGGTAATAACAAAGCTGTTGAAATTGCAAATATTACAGAGAACACTATTAACTTATCTTCTTATAGTATAAAAAAACAATCAAACGGTGCAGGTGACTGGGTAAATGAACTAGTTTTGAGTGGCACAATTGCAGTGAATGACGTTTTTGTTGTTATTCATTACCAAGCAGATTCGAATGTTCTAACTTCAAAAGCAGATTTAATAGGACCAACTTCAGGCGGTGGTTCTCCAATGAACCCAAACGGAAATGATGCGGTAGGTTTATTTAAAAACGGTGTTTTAATTGATATTATTGGTGTTCTAAATGAAACCGATAAAAACTTTCAAAACATGACTCTTAGAAGAAAGTTAACAGTAACAAAACCAAATACAACCTATATAGCAAGTGAATGGGATGAATTTGACCAAGACACTTTTGATGGTATTGGGTTTCATACAAATGCAACTGCAACTGTTAAAACTTCAAACTTTAATGCGTTAAAAATATATCCAAATCCTACAAAAGGCAACAAAATATATTTTAATGTAACCAAAGACGCTATTATAAAAATGTACAATGTTCTAGGGAAATTAATTAAAACGGGTAAAGTAAATACACAAAATAATAACCTTGATATTTCTAACTTATCAAAAGGTGTTTATATCCTAAAAATAAATAGTGAAAATCAATTTACTACAAGAAAAATAATAAAAAACTAATACTATTTTTATCAATTTAAAAAAAGACGACCATTCATTTGGTCGTCTTTTTTAGCTTTAAAAATTAAGTAAATAATTACTAAATTTCACTTAAATTAATCTTAGCTAATCAATTGAAAAAAAAGTAAATTTGCATTTTTACAATCATATCCAAACATAACACTATAATGATTCATTTCTTTGGAAATAAAGACAGTACAGTTTTTGCTGTTCAAACAACAAAAGAATTAACTGCAACAACAGTTTCTAAATTAACTTGGCTATTTGCCAATCAACCTAAAATAGAAACAACAACAATTGATACCTTTTTTGTTGGGCCAAGAGCAGCAATGATTACTCCTTGGAGTACAAATGCAGTAGAGATTACTCAAAATATGGGTATTAAAGACATTATTAGAATTGAAGAATTTACCGCAGTATCAGAAGATTTTAATGATTTCGATCCTATGATTTCTGAGAAATTTAGCAGCCTACATCAAGCATCATTTACCATAGATATTCAACCAGAGGCTATTTTAAATATTGACGATATTGCAGTCTACAATAAAGAAGAAGGCCTTTCTTTAAGTGATGAGGAAGTTACATATTTAGAGAACATTGCAACTAAAATTGGAAGAAAATTAACAGATTCTGAAGTATTTGGTTTTAGTCAAGTAAACTCAGAACACTGCAGACACAAAATATTTAACGGAACTTTTGTTATTGATGGTGAAGAAATGCCAACCTCATTATTCAACTTAATAAAAGAAACCTCTAAACAATTTCCGAATGATATTGTTTCTGCATATAAAGACAATGTTGCTTTTGTAAAAGGACCAAAAGTGGCGCAGTTTGCACCAAAAACAGCAGACAAACCAGACTTTTATCAAACAGAAGATTTTGAATCTGTTATTTCTATAAAAGCAGAAACACACAACTTCCCAACTACGGTAGAGCCTTTTAATGGCGCTGCAACAGGTTCTGGTGGAGAAATTAGAGACAGACTTGCTGGCGGAAAAGGTTCTTTACCTTTAGCAGGAACTGCTGTTTATATGACTTCTTATTCTCGTTTAGAAGAAAACAGGTATTGGGAGCATAAATTTGAAGCAAGAGATTGGTTGTATCAAACGCCAATGGATATTTTAATAAAAGCTTCTAATGGAGCGTCTGATTTTGGAAACAAATTTGGGCAGCCCCTAATTACAGGTTCTGTTTTAACTTTTGAGCATGAAGAAAATTCATCTTCTAGTGCTTCAAAACCTAGAAAATTAGGATACGATAAAGTAATTATGCAGGCCGGTGGTATTGGATATGGAAAAGCAGACCAAGCAATAAAAGATACACCTAAAGAAGGAGATAAAATTGTAATTCTTGGTGGTGAAAACTATAGAATTGGTATGGGTGGTGCTGCGGTATCATCTTCAGATACTGGAGAGTTTGAATCTGGTATTGAATTAAATGCTGTACAACGTTCGAACCCAGAAATGCAAAAACGTGCTGCAAATGCAGTTCGTGGTATGGTAGAAAGTAAAGAAAACTTTATTGTTTCTATTCATGATCATGGTGCTGGCGGACATTTAAACTGCTTGTCTGAATTAGTGGAAGACACAGGTGGTAAAATAGATCTAGATAAATTACCAATTGGAGACCCAACTTTATCTGCTAAAGAAATTATTGGTAACGAATCTCAAGAAAGAATGGGCTTAGTTATTGCTGAAAAGCACATAGACACTTTACAGAAAATTGCAGATCGTGAGCGTTCTCCAATGTACACTGTTGGTGCAGTTACAGCAAATAATCGTTTTACTTTTAAATCTAAAAAGAAAGGTGATATACCAATGGATTTGGCTTTGGAAGACATGTTTGGTTCTTCTCCCAAAACCATCTTAACAGATACTACGGTAGAAAGAAACTATAAGAACTCGCGTTATAAAACAAAAAATTTAGAAATCTATTTAAAACAAGTTTTACAATTAGAAGCTGTTGCTTGTAAAGATTGGTTAACAAATAAAGTAGACAGATGTGTGGGTGGTAAAGTTGCCAAACAACAATGTGTGGGTCCGTTACAAGTGCCTTTAAACAATGTTGGTGTAATGGCCTTAGATTATAATGGTAAAGAAGGTGTTGCAACGGCTATTGGCCATGCTCCTATTTCTGGATTAATTGATCCTGCAGCAGGTAGTAGAATAGCAATTACAGAATCTTTAACCAATTTAATTTGGGCACCCTTAAAAGACAATTTAAAAAGTGTTTCACTTTCTGCAAATTGGATGTGGCCTTGCAAAAATGAAGGTGAAGACGCACGTTTATACAAAGCTGTGCAAGCGGTTTCAGACTTTTCTATAGAATTAGGAATCAATATTCCAACAGGAAAAGATTCTTTATCTATGAAACAAAAGTATACAGATAGCGAAGTAATCTCTCCAGGAACCGTTATTATTTCTGCTGCAGGAAATTGTAGTGAAATAAGTAAAGTAGTAGAGCCTCTTTTAAAAGTTGATGGAGGAAATATTTATTACATCAATATTTCTCAAGATGAATATAAGTTAGGTGGTAGTTCATTTAATCAAACTTTAAATACAATAGGAAACGAAACGCCAGATGTAACAAATGCTTCTTATGTAAAGAAGACGTTTAATACTATTCAGAAATTAATAAAAGCAGATAAAATAAAAGCAGGACACGATATTGCTTCAGGTGGTTTTATTACAACTTTATTAGAAATGTGCTTTGCAGATGTAAATTTAGGAGCAGATTATAACATTTCTGAATTGAATGAAGAAGATGCTATAAAAGTATTATTTTCTGAAAATGCAGGAATTGTTTTTCAGGCAGATGAATCTGTAGAAGCAATGTTTGAAGAAATGGGAATTACTGTTTTTAATATTGGTACTGCTAATAATTCTGGAAAAGTAACCATTAAAAACAATACAGAAACGTTCTCTTTTGATGTTGCTGAAATGAGAGATGTTTGGTATAAAACTTCTTTCTTACTAGACCAAAAACAAACGGCTAACAATTTAGCACAAGACCGTTTTGATAATTATAAGAAACAACCTTTAACCTACAAATTCCCAAAGAACTTTAAGGGAACTTTGCCAAAAATTAATGGTAAAGCTGCAAAACCAATAGCTGCAATCATTAGAGAAAAGGGTTCTAATTCTGAACGTGAAATGGCAAATGCAATGTATTTAGCTGGTTTTGATGTAAAAGATGTTCACATGACAGATTTAATTTCTGGTCGTGAAACTTTAGAAGACATTCAATTTATTGGTGCTGTTGGTGGTTTTTCTAATTCTGATGTTTTAGGATCTGCAAAAGGTTGGGCTGGTGCATTTTTATACAATGCAAAAGCAAAAAAGGCATTAAAGAACTTCTTTAAAAGAGAAGATACTTTATCTGTTGGTATTTGTAACGGTGCCCAATTATGGATGGAATTAGACCTAATCAATCCAAAGCATAAAGTGCATGGTAAGTTAGTTCATAACAATTCTAAAAAGCATGAAAGTTCTTTTACCTCTGTAAAAATTCAAGAAAACAACTCTGTAATGTTGTCTTCTTTAGCAGGAACAGAATTAGGTGTTTGGATTTCTCACGGAGAAGGAAAATTTAGCTTACCAGAAGCAGAAGACAATTACAATATTGTTGCAAAATATGGTTATGAAGGGTACCCTAATAACCCAAATGGTTCTGATTATAATACTGCAATGATGAGTGATGCAAGCGGAAGACATTTGGTTACAATGCCACATATAGAACGTTCTACTTTTCAATGGAATTGGGCAAATTACCCAGAAGGAAGAAAAGATGCAGTTTCGCCTTGGTTAGAGGCCTTTGTAAATGCTAAAAATTGGATTGAAAATAAAAAATAAGTAAAACTATATTTTTATAAAACAGCTTTTAGAGAAATCTAAAAGCTGTTTTGCTTTAAAGTAAGTACTTCTGTAGATTACAACGCTTTTAGATTGCTCTAAAAACTTTTACTATATTGCTCAAAAATATTATTATATGGATGTTACTCGGCTTTTTGACTTTCCTTATTATCAGCTAGAAAATCACCCACAAGACAATTGTTTCTTGTATAAAAGTGCCACAGGTTGGAATAATATTTCTACAAAGCAATATATAATGCAAGCCAATAAAGTAAGTAGTGCTTTACTAACTTTTGGTATTCAAAAAAATGATAAAATAGCCGTTATAACCAACAATAATAACCCTAATTGGCATGTGTTAGACATTGGCATATTGCAAATTGGTGCACAAAACGTGCCTTTATATGCAACCCTCTCAGAAAAAGATTATGCATATGTATTAAATCATTCTGATGCAAAATATTGTTTTGTCTCTGATGCCACATTATACGAAAAAGTAAAGAAAATTCAAAACCAAACACATCTTGAAAATATTTTTTTATTAGAAGAATCTGAAGATGCATTTAGTTGGAATTCCTTTCTAGCAATTGGAGAAGACACTAATTTAAAGACACAAATAACCCAACTAAAAAATGCAGTAAAACCAGAAGACCTGGCAACCATTATTTATACTTCTGGCACAACAGGTACACCAAAAGGTGTTATGCTATCTCATAAAAACGTTGTAGAAAACATCTTTAAAACACATGCATCCTTAAACTTAGTAGGCCATAAAAAAAGAGTTATTAGTTACTTACCCATTTCTCATATTTTCGAAAGGTCTGCGAACTACTATTATCAATACAGAGGATTTGAAATTTATTTTGCAGAGAGCATAGAAAAGTTAGGTGATAACATTAGAGAAATAAAACCACACTTCTTAGCCGTTGTACCCAGATTATTAGAGAAAATTTTCGATAAAATTATAACAAAAGGGAGTGCTTTAAAAGGTATCAAAAAACTATTGTTCTTTTGGGCAGTTGCACTCGCAGAAAAATTTGAACCTTATCAAAAAAATGGTAAAATCTATCATTTTAAATTAAACATTGCTAGAAAATTAATATTTTCTAAATGGCAAGAAGCACTTGGGGGTAATTTAGAATTTATGTTAAGTGGAAGTGCCCCTATGCAAGCAAAATTAATTCGTGTTTTTATGGCAGCAGGAATTCCTATTTTTGAAGGATACGGATTAACAGAAAGTTCTCCTGCCATTACCGTAAATGATTTAAGAAATAATGGTTTAAAAATTGGAACCGTTGGAAAACCTCTAGAAGGTTTAGATGTTAAAATTGCAGAAGATGGAGAAATTTTAATGAAAGGAACCACTGTAATGATGGGCTATTATAAAAATGAACAAATGACCAATGAAACCATTAAAAATGGTTATTTACATACTGGTGATATTGGAGAAATTGACGAAGAAGGATTTTTAAAAATTACAGATAGAAAGAAAGAAATGTTTAAAACTTCTGGTGGAAAATATATTGCTCCGGCAGTTTTAGAAAGCGCGCTAAAACAATCTCGTTTTATAGAACAAATAATGGTTATTGGTGAAGGAGAAAAAATGCCTGCTGCCTTAATACAAGTAAATTTTGACTTTGCGAAAGCATGGGCAACCCAAAAAGAATTAAATCCTGAAACTATTTTATCTAATAAAATATTTGTGAATAGAATTCAAAAAGAAATTGATTTTTATAATAAAAACTTTGGAAAATGGGAACAAATTAAAAAATTTGAAATTACAGAAGATGAATGGACTGCAACTGCGGGTCATTTAACACCCACCATGAAAATGAGAAGAAAAATAATTAAAGAAAAATACAAAAATCTGCACCAAAAAATATATAATTTGTAAAAATTTAGATTCATATTATTCATTTGCTAAATCAAGTAAAAATTCCTATTTTGCATTGCATAAATTAACAAATATATGGCAGCAGAAATTACGAGGTTATTTGATTTTCCTTACTTCCAATTAGAAACTTATAATTTAAAAAAAGCATTCTCAACAAAACATAATAATGCTTGGAAAAGTATTTCTACCCAAGAATATATTAATAAAGCCAACCAACTTAGTAGAGGCTTATTAAATTTAGGGATACAAGCAAATGATAAAATTGCAGTAATATCTTCTAATAATAGAACAGAATGGAATATCTGTGATATTGGAATTTTACAAACAGGTGCGCAAAATGTGCCAATTTATCCTACTATTTGTAAAGAAGACTATGCGTATGTTCTAAATCACTCAGAAGCTATTTACTGCTTCGTTTCAGATATAGAAGTATTAGAAAAAGTGAATGCAATAAAAGGGAATACCAAGTTAAAAGGTGTTTTTACTTTTGATGCCATTGAGGGCGAAAAACCTTGGACAGATATTCTAGAATTAGGAAAAGATAAGGAAAACCAAAAAGAAGTAGAAGAAAGAAAAGATGCAGTAAAGCCAGAAGATTTAGCAACATTAATATACACTTCAGGCACAACAGGCAAACCAAAAGGGGTAATGCTTTCTCATCAAAATATAGTAACAAATGTATTGGCTGCTAAAAAAAGAGTACCCTTAACAGATGGTGAAGATATTGCTTTAAGTTTTTTACCTATTTGCCATATTTTTGAGAGAATGATCTTGTATCTATATCAATATTGTGGTGTATCTATTTACTTTGCAGAATCGATAGAAAAACTTTCTGAAAATGCGCAAGAAATAAAGCCGAATATAATGACGGCTGTGCCTCGTTTATATGAGAAAATATATGATAAAATTATTTTAAAAGGAGAAACCTTAGGCGGTATTAAAAAAATTCTCTTTTTCTGGGCCGTAAACTTAGGTTTAAAATACAAACCCTATAGAGAAAATGGTTGGTGGTACGAAACACAATTAAGTTTAGCTAGAAAATTAATATTTTCTAAATGGCAAGCAGCTTTAGGAGGCGAATTAAAATGTATGGTTTCGGGTAGTGCTGCACTACAACCAAGACTTACCAGAGTTTTCTCTGCAGCAAACATGCCTATTATGGAAGGTTATGGACTTACAGAAACATCTCCAGTAGTTACTGTTAATGATGTAAGAAATGGAGGTTTTAGACCAGGAACTGTAGGTAAAGTAATTGATGATGTTGAAATTAAAATTGCAGAAACTGGAGAAATATTAGTAAAAGGACCTAACATAATGATGGGGTACTATAAAGATAAAGAAAAATCTGCACAAGTTTTAAAAGACGGCTATTTTCATACAGGAGATAAAGGGGAATTTGATGCTGATGGTTTCTTGAAAATTACCGGTAGAACCAAAGAAATGTTTAAAACTTCTGGTGGTAAATATGTGGTGCCCCCTTTATTAGAAGGTGAATTAAAACAATCTTTATTTATAGAGCAAGTAATGGTTATTGGTGAAGGTGAAAAAATGCCTGCAGCATTTATACAATTAAACTTCGATTTTATAAAAGATTGGATTGATAAAAAAGGGCACAACATTGGTAAAACGAATGAAGCAATTATACAATCTGAAATAGTTATTAGCAGAGTGCAACAAGAAGTAAATAAGTGCAATGTTAACTTTGGGAGTTGGGAACAAATTAAACGTTTTGAACTAACTGCAGATATTTGGTCTATAGATGGCGGACATTTAACACCAACCATGAAAATGAAAAGACCCATAATTAAAAATATCTATAAAGATTTATATGAAAAAATCTATATAAAGTAAAAAAAAACCGCACTATTTAAATAGTGCGGTTTTTTTTTACTTTACATCTTTTACAGTGCAACCCAAAATTACAATTATTCTAATTCAACAATAATTTCATTTTTACGAAATAAAATTTCATAAGGAGGATTATAACCTAAAACTGAAAACTTATCAGAATATTTAATTTTATTTTTGTCTAATAAATTTACCAACATTAGTCTGTACTTCTCTATTTTCTTATCACTAGCCCAACCACCAAAAGTAATTGCTGCCATTTTCTTTTCTGGAACTTCTATAAATTTAATATTAGTATTTTCTGGCTTTGGTAGGCTTTCTTTTGTGAATTTTTTAGGAACTAAAAATAGCATTGTCATTTCTGCTTCCAAAGACATAGCAACTGGAGAAGTCATAGAAATTTGCTCTTTCTTTTCATTCTTTCCAAAAATATAACCGCCTAGAATAGAAAAACCTTTGCTAGAAGCTCTCTTATAATTATCTGTATCTAATTTTACAGAAGTAAATAAACTTGCCTCATACTTCCTAATTTCAAAACCCTTATACTTTTTTAGCACTGCATATTTATATCCTTCAATATTATGACTGCTTTTATAAAAATAAATTTGACTTACTAAAAAGAGTAAAGTGGTTGCACCAATAATTATTAAAAATGTTTTCATAAAATATATCTATTTGTAATGTTTTAAAGAGATGAGTGTTAAACACTATTAATGTAGAATTTTAAAAAGTAATTCTTTTAAAATATCTGCATCTGCTTGTTTAGCCCCAACCCCTTTGCTTTTTATATCTGCATCTCTTAAAAAAGCAATTACCTGTGCCACCTTTCTCATAGGAAAGTTTCTTGCAGCAACAAAATACTCATCTACAAAATAAGGATTAACGCCTAAATTCTTGGCAACAGAATTTTTAGATTTATCTTTTAAACCATGAAACATTAAAAGTTGTGTGAAATAGCCATTCAATAAAGAAATAGTCATCACTAGAGGATTATTTTTAGGGTTCTCTCCAAAATAATTAATAATTCTATTTGCTTTTACAATTTGCTTCTCTCCTACTGCTTTTCTTAATTCAAAATTATTAAAATCTTTAGAAATACCAATATTATCTTCAATATGCTTATCATTAATAATGGTTTCTTTTGGCAACACCAACATTAACTTATTTAATTCATTAGAGATTTTACTTAAATCTGTTCCTAAAAACTCCACTAACATTAGAGATGCCTTCGGTTCTATTTTATATTGTTTGCCACTTAAAATTCTCCGAATCCAATCTGAAACCTGATTTTCGTATAGTTTTTTACTTTCAAAAATAAAACCTGTCTTGGCAATTACCTTGTGTAACTTCTTGCGTTTGTCTAGTTTTTTATATTTATAGTTTAAAACCAATACAGTTGTTGGCTGAGGGTTTTCTGCATAAGAAACCAGTTTTTCTATATTTTTACTTAAATCTTGTGCTTCTTTTACAATTAGAACTTGTCTTTCTGCCATCATTGGGTACCGTTTGGCTGCTGCCACAATATCTTCTATTGTTGCATCTCTGCCATACATTACCTGTTGATTAAAGCCTTTTTCTGCTGCATCTAGGACGTTATCCTCTATATAATCAGAAATTTTATCTATGTAATAAGGCTCATCACCCATTAAAAAATAGATCGGTTTTATATTCCCATTTTTAATATCTGAAACAATGTTTCTAATTTCGTTCATTTTCTTACTTTTGACTGATGCAAAAACTCAATCTACCTAACTATAAATTTAAACTCAAAAGTAACGAAAATAAGACGCTTATTTTTGATATTTTAAGAAAAAAATATATGGTTTTAACTCCAGAAGAATGGGTGCGCCAACATTTTGTTCATTTTTTAATTGAAGAAAAGAAATATCCAATTTCTTTAATTGCACTAGAAAAACAATTAACAATTAACAATCGTAAAAAAAGAACCGATATTTTAGTCTTTAATAAAGAAGGGAATCATGATATTATTGTAGAGTGCAAAGCACCACAAATTAAAATAACACAAGCTACCTTTGACCAAATTGCACGCTATAATTTAAAATTAAAGGCAAACTATTTAATTGTTACCAACGGTTTAGATCATTTTTATTGTAAAATGGATTTTGAAAATGAAACGTATATTTTTTTAAAAGATATACCCGACTATAAATAATTAAAAAGGGATTTTTTAATACTTCAGAAATACGGCTAAATAAAAGGAAAATTAAGAAAAGTTTAGATAAAATCTGAATTTTAAACTGTAGATTTACGCCCTTGAAAACAGCAATAATCATATTAAATTGGAACGGACAAAAACTCTTAGAACAGTTTTTGCCTTCTGTTATTAATTTTAGTTTAGAATTAGTAGATATTTATGTTGCAGACAATGCCTCTACAGACAGTTCTATAAAATATATAAAGGAATTTTACCCTTCAATAAAAATAATAGAAAACTCAAAAAATGAAGGCTATGCAAAAGGATACAATGATGCCTTGGCTAGTGTTGATGCAGATATTTATTGTCTTTTAAATTCTGATGTAAAAGTTACAAAAGACTGGCTTACCCCTGTTTTAGATCTTTTTAAAACTGATGCGAAAACTGCTGTAATTCAACCAAAAATATTAGACTTTAAAGACCCAAATAAATTTGAGTATGCAGGCGCAGGAGGCGGTTTTATTGACTTGTACGGCTACCCCTATTGTAGAGGACGCGTATTTAACAGCTTAGAAATAGATACAAATCAATACAATGATATTTCTGATATTTTTTGGGCATCTGGTGCATGTTTTTTTATTCGCTCTAAAATATACCATCAATTAGGTGGTTTAGATGAAGACTATTTTGCACATCAAGAAGAGATAGACTTGTGCTGGCGCGTTCAAAATATTGGCTATGCCGTAAAATACGTTGGTACTTCTACTGTTTATCATGTTGGTGGTGCTACACTAGAGCAGGCCAACCCAAAGAAAACATATTTAAATTTTAGAAATAGTTTACTAAACGTGGTAAAAAATGTTCCTAAAAAATGGTTTTTATTCGTAATATTTTCCCGATTAATATTAGATGGTATTGCAGGTATTAAGTTTCTGGTTGAATTAAGGCCAATTCATACCTTAGCCATCTTAAAAGCTCATTTTAGTTTTTATGGTAACTTTTTTAAATTTTTAGGAAAGCGAAAAAAACTTCAGCAACAACAAAACTATAATTTACATACGAGTATTGTATGGCAGTATTTTATTTTAGGAAGAAAGAAATTTAAAAATCTTAAGTAATTTAAGAATTACACTTACAAAATATCTAAGCTTCCTTTGCCTTCTCTAATTACTGTTGGTTCTTCTGTTAGATCTATAACTGTAGAAGGTTCATTGTCTCCGTAGCCACCGTCTATAACAATATCTACTTTACTTTGCCACTTTTCGAAAATTAACTCTGGGTCTGTTGTATATTCTAATACATCATCCTCGTCTCTAATAGAAGTAGAAATTATTGGATTGCCCAATTCTGCGACTAAAGCTCTAATAATATTATTATCTGGAATTCTAATTCCAACTGTTTTTTTCTTTTTGAATACTTTTGGCAAATTATTACTACCAGGAAGAATAAAGGTATAAGGCCCTGGTAATGCCCTTTTAAGAACTTTAAACGTAGCCGAATCTATCTGCTTTACATAATCTGAAAGATGACTTAAATCGTTACAAATGAAAGAGAAATTTGCTTTTTCTAATTTAACACCTTTTATCTGCGCAATTTTTTCTAAAGATTTAACTTTTGTAATGTCGCAACCTAAACCATAGACAGTATCTGTGGGGTAAATAACCAAGCCACCAGATTGTAATACTTTTACTACCCTAGAAATCTCTTTCGAATTAGGATTTTCATTATATATTTTAATAAACTCTGCCATGGGATAAAAATACAAAAAAACTCAGTTTATTTTACAAACTGAGTTTTTTTTAATAGTCTAAGAATTTTAATTTTAGGATTTGTCTACCAATCTAAAACCTTCTCCATGTATATTTAAAATTTCTACTTTATCGTCTACTTTTAAATATTTACGCAACTTTGCGATGTAAACATCCATACTTCTAGAAGTAAAATAGTTATCATCTCTCCATATTTTTGTTAACGCTAATTCTCTTGGCATTAAATCGTTTTTGTGAATTGTTAACATGCGCAACAACTTACTTTCTTTTGGAGACAATTTAATTGGCTCCCCATCTTCGCCTACAGAAAGATGTCGTAATTTAGAATTAAAGAAAAAACCACCCACTGTAAATTCAAACTGCTCATTTTCTGGTGCACTGTCTGTTTCTTTGCGTTGTAAAATAGCTTTAATTTTATGCAACAACACTTCAGAATCGAAAGGTTTGTTTAAGTAGTCGTCTGCACCCACGGCATACCCTCTTAAAACATCTTCTTTTAGTGTTTTTGCTGTTAAGAAAATAATAGGCACTTCTTTATTAGTAACTCTAATGTCTTGCGCTAATGAAAACCCATCTTTACGAGGCATCATTACATCTAAAATACACAAGTCATAATCGCTGTTTTTAAACATTATAAGACCCTCTATACCATCTTTTGCGTGTGTTACATTGTAATCATTTAACGCTAAATAATCTTTAAGAACTGTACCGAAATTTGGATCATCTTCAACTAATAAAATTTTTTTAATTCCCATTTTTTTCTTTTTTTCTAAATTAAAGGCAGTTTAACTGTAAATATACTACCAATTCCTTTTTCACTCTCCACAAAAACTGTTCCATGATGCTTTTCTACAATTTCTTTTACATATGCCAAGCCTAATCCATGCCCTTTAACATCATGAATATTTCCTTTTTGTTCTCTATAAAATTTATTAAATACCTGCTTTTGCACAGTCTTATTCATTCCTATTCCTGCGTCTTTCACTTTAAAAATAAAGAATTTAGCAGTACTTTCAGTATACACTTCTATTTTAGGCGCACCTTCAGAATACTTTATTGCATTTTCTAATATATTTACAACCACATTTGTAAGGTGAAATTGATTTCCTGGTAATTCTGACTCTAAAGCCTCTAAATACGTTTCTATTTTTCCGTTTCTATCTTCCGATAATAAACTTATGTGCGTAATTGCGTCTTCTATCGTATCATGTAAATCAATAGTTTCTGTATTTAAATCTATTTGATTTTTTTCTAACCTAGAAATTCTTAAAACATTTTCTACTTGAGAATGCATTCTCTTATTCTCTTCTCTAATCATCTCTACATAACGCAATACCTTTGCATCATCTCCTAAGATTTTAGGGTTTTTAATAGAATCTAAAGCTAAATTTATGGTCGCAATTGGCGTTTTAAACTCATGCGTCATATTATTTATAAAATCAGTTTTAATTTCTGATATTTTTTTCTGTCTAATTAGCTGAAATAAGGAACTAGAAAATGCAATTATAATAATAAAAATAAAGAATAAAGAAAGCAATAAAATACCAGAAATACCAGATAATATGTACTCATTTTCTTTAGGAAAAGTAACGTTTAAATAATAAATAGCTTTTCCTTGGGCGTCTCGAAAAAGTGGATAAGGAAAACTTTCTTTGGTATTAATCGTGTAATAACCAGATTTTAATTTTGTAGCCAAACCATCTGCACTATAAACGCCGTATTTAAAATCTAAATGAATATTTCTTTTAATTAGCTCTTCTTTAATAGTTCTATTTAACACATTATTACTTATTCTATCATGAATTGGTTTTAAACTTTTAGAACTCGTAAAAGCGTCTTCCATGTAAGATTTTTCTAATTCTGTATACCTTTTTATAAATGAATATTTTTTTACATCTAAATTAGAAAATAAGTTGTCTGGTGTATTATAACTTGTAGAAATAGAAAAATCTTTTTTACCGTAAATTCTCTTAAGTATAATAGAATCATTATCTAAAAAATCTGGAGGAAGCTTAAAATTTTCTTCTAAGAATGTGCTTCCAACCGTTATTTTCTCCTTTGTAACCGTGTCTATTTGTTCAATTAAAAAGCTCTTTAATTCTGCTTTATCAGCAAAGCCCTTAACGTCTACAAAACTTTTTAATTTCTTTTCAAATTCTGCGCGTTCTCTTTCATTTACTTTTTCTACGGCAGCACCTAAAGATTTTTGAACATCATTCTTAAATTGTGCCTTTTTACTTTCTACTGCATTATTAATCCAGAATAATTGTACCGCAATAATTCCTATTAAGGAAATACTCATTAATATGACAATAAGAATAAACATTTTTTTCCGCACAAATCAAATTTACTACTTTATTAAGATGTAATTATTGATTTGAATCTAAATTAACTATTATATTAAAATTTTATGACTTATTTAACAATAATAGTGCACTTTAAAGAATGCTACGAGCTTTTTCTGTTAAAATATTATGAATCTTTAGAACCGAAGCTTTGGTTTTTTTTAGTTCATAATTATGAATAATATAATTAGACAAAAGTAGTTTTTTGTCTTCTTTCCACTGATTATTAATTCTATTTAAGACCTCTTTTTGAGTTGTTTTATCTCGCTCTAAAACTCTTCTTATTCTTTCTTCTATAGTTGCATACACAGTAATTACAAAATCGAATTGCAGGGCACTCTTACTCTCAAACAAAATAGCACTTTCATACAAAATATAAGACTTCTTTTTATTTTGAATAACAAATTCATGAAAATGCTTCTGAACCTCTGGGTGTACAATACTGTTTAAAACAGCCAATTTCTCTGTGTTTTTAAAAACAATGGTTGCCAAGTATGCTCTATCTAGTTGGTTGTCTTTAAATGATTCTTTGCCAAATGCTGCTATTAACTTTGTTTTAATAAGACTAGAAGAATTCATAATTTCTCTAGCCTCTGTATCTGCTACATAAACTGCAACCGACTTAAATTTTTTAAAAAATTCTGCAACTGTCGTCTTTCCGCTTCCAATACCTCCTGTTAGGCCAATTATCATTTTAATTCTGAATTAAAAAATTAATTTCATTTGGCGTCATTTTAAAACTCTTTATTTCCAAAGATTTATGAACCACCTTGGGTATTAAATATCCCAAATTATTAGAGACTGTTGTTGCATAGTCGCACTCAACTTGAAAAGAATTTTCATCTATTTTATTAAAGCTAGACAAGCCAACAATATAAGTAACCTGTACTTTTTTACGCAATGTATTAATTGTAATACCTGCGGGCACATTAATAATTTTAAAAGGGATGTTCAAAAGACCTTCTGTAAACTTTTCAATTTTGCCAGAAACAGTAACTTCTTTTACATTAAACTTTAAATTCGCTACTCCTTTTAATTCTTTAACAGCAACCTTTCTTGTAAAATTAGCCTTTACATCTTCAAAAATTATTGGCACAAGCTCTATATTATTAATTTTAGAAATATAATTTTCTGGCCCAGAGACTAATATACTATCTGGTTTTAAACTAATTTCGCCTGAAAGATCATAACCAATATGATAATTCACTTTTATATTTGGTTTTACAGCTAGTTTTTTTGTGAGTAGACTTCCCAATTGCACAAATAGCGTGTCTTTAATAATTTCTTGTAAATTAACACCAGATGGGAGTTGCTTTTTGATACGTTGCTTTTTACTTTTTAAAAGTAAATAATACGTAGTTCCTCTCTTTCTTATTAATGTATTTACATTAATAAGAATACTTTTTGTATTAAATCTTGTTCTTAAAATCTTAAATCCGTTTGTATTCACAACAATTTCTAATGCTTTTGTTTGGTTAGCAAGCAGCAGTTTATTTTGTGAAATTTCACCATATTCTATAGGGAATTTTATAATGGTAGTGTATTCTTTAGAGAGCGTTATTAATAACCATATTAGCACAGAGGCTAATAAAAAACTAATAAATGTTTTAGGTATTTTCTTTTTAGGTTTCAAAAGCTATTTTTAGATATTGCAATTTACATAAAAGGGTTCAAACAAAAAAGTGGGCATTGTCTTTAAGACAATGCCCACTTTTAATATAATAGAAAAACTAAATTACTTCTTTTTAACTGGCGCTAAATATTTTTTACTTAATTCCATAGAAATTGCAGAACGTTCAAATTTAATTTTTCCTGCTCCAGTATCTATTGTTATTGTATTATCTGTATTATTCACCTCAGAAATTTTACCGTGAATACCACTAGACGTTACTACTTTGGTACCAGACTTTATTTCAGCTTGAAAAGATTTCTCTTTCTTCTGGCGATTCATTTGTGGTCTTATCATAAAAAAATATAAGACTAAAATCATTGCTAAAAAAGGTAACATACTTGCTAAACTACCTGAATCGAATTGTAAAAAAATTGAGTTAAACATTCTATTTATTTTGCTTTAGGTGTTACAGAACCTCTAATTGTTAAAACTTCTCTACCAGATTCTGTATTGGTAGTTAAAGTTACTGTTTTCATTTGTCTGTTTGGTTTTCCAGAAGTATTAAACTTTACTGCAACATCGCCCGTTTCTCCTGGCTTAATTGGTGCTTTTGGCCAAACAGGCACAGTACAACCACAAGAACCAGTAGCCTTTGTAATTACTAAATCTGTAGCACCAGAATTTGTTACTTTAAAAACTGTTTCTACAATATCTCCTTCGTTAACAGTACCAAAATCGTATTCTTTTTTATCTAAAGAAATCGTAGCTACTCCTTTTTTAATTTCAGCATCCCTAGTCTTTGCTGTATCTAAATTCTCTTTATTAACCTTGGTTGATGCGTTTCCGTCTGCACAAGAAACAATAAATGTTGTTGCTAGTAAAAAAGCAAATACTATTGATATTTTTTTCATAATAATTATATTTATATTGTAAAAATAATAAATTTATTTTAATCTGAAGTTTTAAATAAGACCTCTTCCTATTTTAACTATTTTTTTATTTTCAATAAACTCTTTAGAAATTTTATCTAAAACACCGTTTATAAAGTAACTACTTTTAGCTGTAGAATAATCTTTAGAGATCTCTATATACTCATTAATAGTAACTCTTGTTGGTATAGAAGGGAAATTTATAAACTCTGTCATAGACATTTTAATTAATATCATATCTATTTCTGCTATCCTATCTGTTTCCCAATTTGGTGTTTTCTCAGCGATATCTTTTTCGTATTCTGCTTGCTTTAAAACCGTTTTTCTAAATAAGTTAGAAACAAAATCTTCATCATCTTTGTCCTTATATAAAGAACCTAAAACAAACAACCCATTTGCTTTTTGTTTACTTAATGTCTTCACAACCCAAGTGTTTACAAAAGGAATGTCATCTACCCAAGAAATTAGCTTATCTTCATAGTACTCTGCTAACTTTTCATTGGGCGCAATAATTTCCTTAAAGAAATCTGATATAAAGTTTTTGTCTAATTTAAAAGAATCTTCTTCCGTAGCTAAATACTTTTTATATAAATCACTTTTCAGTAATTCATCAAAAATAATTTTTACATACTCATTATTTTCCTCCCAATTATGCAAACTGTTAAGTTCAATATAACCTTCTAAGCTTACGCTAGTGGCAATTGTAGCAATTACTTTATTGTCAATAAACTTTGTGTTTGGTTTTAAATCTGTTGCCGTAGCAAGAATTTTCTTCTTAGAAAGGGCCATTTTCTTTGCCGCTAATTTCTGCACTTCTACAAGTAACTGAATGTTTAAAACATACAGATCAAACATTTTTAAAATACTATGCTTTAAGAACTTTTCTTCTTTAAGAATATCGTCATTGTGAGATTGTAATATTGCGTACACAGACTGCATTACTTTAACTCGAATATGTCTTCTGTTAATCATTTTTCTAAAGAACTTAATGAAATAGGAAATTATTTTTCCGCTATTTGAAAGGCAAAAATACTATTATTTTGTTTCTAAACGAACATCATTTAGAAATCTTTTTATGATTTTTTTAAGAGGAATGCACTGAAGCATTTATAGAAACTTTTGGTTTTTAAATGTATCTTCGTACATTATAAAACAGCATTTTTTAAAAAACTAAACACTGCATTTGAAGGCTCTAAAATATATAAATAAATACTTTGTAAAATATAAATGGCGATTGTTAATTGGTATTTTAATTACCATTTTATCAAAATTGTTAGCCCTTAAGGTTCCGCAAATTGTTGGCGATTCTTTAAATATTGTTGAAAATTACCAAGACGGAAACATTGCAGATATTGAAACTGTAAAACAACAACTTTTTATAAATGTACTTTTAATAATTGGGGTTGCTGTATTAGCAGGTTTTTTTACGTTTTTAATGAGACAGACTATTATTGTTACTTCTCGCTTAATTGAATTCGATTTAAAGAACGAAATTTATCAACAATACCAAAGATTATCACTTAACTTCTACAAAAAAAACAGAACAGGAGATTTAATGAATCGTATTTCTGAAGATGTTTCTAAGGTTAGAATGTACGTTGGCCCTGCAGTAATGTACAGCATGAATATGATTGTACTTTTACTGGTTGGTTTTACTCAGATGATAAATATCGATGTAAAATTAACAATGTATACCTTGCTTCCTTTTCCTATTCTATCTATTTCAATTTTCACTTTAAGTAAAGTAATTCATAAAAGAAGTAGCATTGTACAAGAGTATTTATCTAAACTAACCACTTTTAATCAAGAGATTTTCTCTGGAATTAGCGTTGTAAAATCTTACGGAATTGAAAATTCTATTATTAAAGGTTTTGATGAAATTGCCAACAAAAGCAAAGAAAAAAATATTCACCTACAAGAAGCAAATGCCTTATTTTTTCCACTAATGATTTTGTTAATTGGTTTAAGCAATATTATTGTAATTTATGTTGGTGGGCAACAATATATTAATAATGAAATTCAAATAGGTACCATTATAGAATTTATGTTATACGTTAACATTTTAACTTGGCCAGTTGCTGTTGTTGGTTGGGTAACCTCTATGATACAGCAAGCAGAAGCTTCTCAAGTAAGAATTAATGAGTTCTTAAAGCAAGTGCCAGAAATTCAGAATTACAACACAAAACCCACCATATTAAAAGGAAAAGTAACTTTTAAAGATGTTACCTTTACTTATGACGATACCAATATTACCGCTTTAAAAAATATTTCTTTTTCTGCAGAACCTGGAGAAACTGTTGCCTTTTTAGGAAAAACAGGTTCAGGTAAATCTACAATCATAGAACTAATAGCAAGATTGTATGACACCAAAATTGGTGCTATTTCTTTAGACAACCAGCCTATTAAAACAACCAACTTAAATGATATTCGAAAGCAAATTGGCTTTGTACCTCAAGACCCTTTCTTATTCTCTGAAAGCATTGGTAATAATATAAAGTTTGGTAAAGAAGAGGCTACAGAAGAAGAAATTATACAAGCAGCCAAAGATGCTGTGGTACATGACAATATTATAGATTTCCCGAACGGCTATCAAACCATACTAGGAGAGCGTGGTGTAACCCTTTCTGGCGGACAAAAACAGCGTGTTTCTATTGCGAGAGCAATTATTAAAGATCCTAAGATTTTAATTTTTGATGATTGTTTATCTGCTGTAGACACAGAAACTGAAGAACGTATCTTAGCTAATTTAAAGCAGGTTTCTAAAAATAAGACTACCTTTATTATTAGTCATAGAGTTTCTTCGGCAAAAAATGCAGATAAAATAATTATTTTAGATGCTGGTAAAATTATTGAACAAGGCACTCATAATCAACTAATAACAAAAGATGGCTACTATAAAGATTTGTATGAACAGCAACTTTTAGAAAAAGAAAATTAATCTTTAACATTGCTACGTAAAATATTTTGTTAGATTTGTTACTATAAATTAAATATATATTTAAAAAGAACATGGCAGAGAGAGTTGAACAGGAGGAAATTTTTTCACAGGTATTAAGAGCTGGAAGAAGAACGTATTTTTTTGATGTAAGAGCAACAAAAGCAGACGACTATTATTTAACGGTTACAGAAAGTAAAAAATTTACACACGATGATGGTACTTTTCACTATCAAAAACATAAAATTTACTTATACAAAGAAGATTTTACAGACTTCCATGAAATGTTAAAGAAGGCTACAGATTACATTATCAATGAAAAAGGTGATGAAGTAATTAGTGAGCGTCATCAAAAAGATTTTAAGAAAGAAGAACCAGCGGCAGCAACAACAGATTCGGAAGATGAAGAAACAACTTCAACTGAGAGTTTTACTGATATTTCTTTTGACGATATTTAAGGTTAAAGCCTTTTTAAAAGTTTAATTCAAATTCAATTTTACATCAAAAAACCACAAATTTAACATTTGTGGTTTTTTGATTTTTACACCCTTTAACAAAATATTAATTTAGTTGACCTATAGGACTCGTTTCATTGTCTTTCCTTTAGAAACAGTTTCCTCCCATTCATTTGCTGCGTTGCTATCCTTTGTAATACCACCACCAACAAATATTGTCGCCTTGTTATTTTCAATTCGCATGCATCGTAAATTTACAAAAAGAGCTGAACAATTAATACCTCCTTTAGCATCTTGCAAATTTAACTCACCCAAGAAACCCGTATAAAAACTTCTGTCATAGCCTTCATTTTTAAAAAGAAACTCTCGTGCAACCTCTCTTGGCAAACCACACACAGCGGGGGTTGGGTGCAATGCTCTTATCAGTCTTTCTAGACTAGCCCTGCTATTTAGTTCTCCTGAAACCTTCGTTCTTAAATGCAATAAATTTCCTGCTTTAATGGTCTCTGTTTTATCTATTTCTAAGTTTACTGCAATACCCTCTAACTGGTCTTCTATAAAATTAGTTACTAATTGCTGTTCTTCTAATTCTTTAGATTTCCAAACTAGAGTTTTAGCATCATTATAAACCTGTGTACCTGCCAAAGACATTGTTTTAAATCTTGTTTCTTCTAAATTTAAAAGTGTTTCTGGAGTTGCCCCTAACCACAAACCTACCTGCGGATGATACCAAACATATACAAAAGCATTGTTATAAGTAGCCAATAGTTTTTTATAAATTTCAACCAAATCAAAATTATCAATTTCTAAAAGCTCTTCTCTAGAGATTACTACTTTTTGTAACTCGCTAGATTTAATTTTTTCAAGAGCTTTTTCAACAATTTTTATATGTTTTTCTTTGGATGAATTATCTGTTTTAAAAAAGGTATCTCTTATATTATTACTTTCTAAGTGCACTTGTTCAGATAAAATTACTGCTTTTTCTTTTAAAAACACAATTGCTTTTTCATTGCTATTAAAAGGTGCAAATACAAACCCTTTTTCTTTAAAATTAGACACAAAATTAAGCTGAGTATCCTTCATGAAAAAAGCTGAAACCAAAACTGTATTTGGTTTTCTGTAAGCAACAAATGGTAATTTAGAACTGTAATGGCTTGTAATTTTATCAAACAAATTCTTCAAAATTTTAAATTTATTTTTTAGGAATATTTAAGACAATATTGGTCATTTTTGCAATAGAAATTAAATGATCTTCTTCATCAACAATTTTAACCTCCCACAAATGTGTTGTTTTACCTTTATGAATATTCCTTGCGGTAGCATAAACTACACCAGATTTTTTACTTTTAATATGGTTTATAGAAAGTTGAATTCCGTTTATAAATTGAGTGTTATTATCAATAAAAAAATTAGAAGCAGCACTACCAACACTCTCTGCCAAAGCTGCTGTTGCACCCCCATGTAACTGGCCAAATGGTTGATGAACATTAGAATTAACTGGCATTTTTGCAGTCAAATAATCATCACCAACAGCAATGTATTCAATATCAAGAGTTTCCATAAGCGTATTTTTAGAACGCTCATTAAATGCCTGTAACGTGGTAACTTTGTCCATAATCGATTCTTTAATTTGTAAAAATACGTATAAAATTTTGTATTTTTGCCACTGATAAGTTAAAGCATTCTATGTATAAAATACGCGTAATTTTAGATACCAAAGAAGATGTAATTAGAACTATTTTAGTTGACAGCAACTTAAATTTAGAAGATTTACACTTAACAATTTCTAAATCATTTGGTTTTAAAGGCCAAGAAATGGCATCCTTTTATAGAACAGATAATGAGTGGACTCAAGGTGAGGAAATTCCTTTGTTTAATATGGAAGAAATAGGTGAAGGTGTTTCTATGCAAACTTGTGCTTTAAAAGAAACGTTACCAGAAGTAAATGATAAACTTATATATGTGTATGATTTCTTAAATCTTTGGACGTTTTATGTAGACGTAATAGAGGTTTCTGAAGACACAAAAGAAGGCTTACCACAAATTATTTTAACGGTTGGCGAAGTTCCTATGGAAGCTCCTGAAAAAGAATTTGTTGCAGAAAAATTAGATGACGGCTTTGATGTTGAAGAAGACGCAGATGATGAGTTTGGGCATTTTGATGATTTTGATTATAACGAGTATTAGAAAAGGGAATTTCTTAATTGGTTTAAACGAATACATAATTAAGCACTTTTCAAGTAACAAAATTGTAAATTAGGCGTCTTACATATATAACAGACTAAATACAATTTATTTGGAAACGATCTTATCTCTTAAAAATCTTGATAAAAAATACGGGGCAATTCATGCAGTAAATAACCTTTCTTTTGATATAAAAAAAGGCAATGTTTATGGAATTTTGGGTCCTAATGGAAGCGGAAAATCTACAACTTTAGGTATTATCTTAAATGTTGTAAATAAAAATTCAGGTGAGTTTTCATGGTTTAACGGCAAGCTATCTACTCACGAAGCTTTAAAAAAAGTAGGTGCCATTATAGAGCGTCCTAACTTCTATCCTTACATGACTGCTGTTCAAAACCTTAAATTGATATGTAAAATCAAAGGAATATCTGCAAATAAAATTAATGAAAAATTAAAAACCGTAAATCTTTACGAACGTAAAAATAGTAAATTCAGCACCTTTTCTTTAGGTATGAAACAGCGTTTGGCAATTGCGTCTGCTTTATTAAATGATCCTGAAATTTTAATCTTAGATGAACCTACCAACGGTTTAGACCCTCAAGGAATTCATGAAATTAGACAAATTATAATAGAAATTGCAAACAGAGGAACTACTATTTTACTAGCCTCTCACCTATTAGATGAAGTAGAAAAAGTGTGTTCTCATGTAGTGGTTATAAGAAAAGGAATAAAGTTATATAGTGGTAGAGTAGACGAAATGACTGCCTCTAATGGCTTGTTTGAACTGAAAATAGAAAATAATGAAGAAGAACTTTTAGCTGCGCTAGAATTGCACCCCGCTATATTAAAAGTAACCAAAGATCATGAAACAATTATTGCTACTTTAAAAGAGGCAATTTCTGCAACAGAAATAAATACTTTTCTCTTTGAGAAAGGTATTTATTTAAGTCATTTAGTAAAACGAAAGCCAAGTTTAGAACAACAATTTTTAGATTTAACAAACAACTAGTGCCCTACTAATTTTATAATTAGTCCTCTCGAGATCTAGAATTATTTAAAAAAATATAACAGCATGTTAAGATTATTAACAATAGAATTTCATAAATTAAAATACAATAGGGCAAGTAAAGTTTTATCATTAATTTACTTTGGCTTACTAACTTGTATCGCACTAATAGCGGCGGTTAAGTTTGATATTGGACCCATAAAATTTCATTTAGCAGAAATAGGTATTTTTAACTTTCCGTATATCTGGCACTTTAACACCTATGTAGCGGCTATTTTAAAATTCTTTCTACTCTTAGTTATTGTTTCTATGATGGCAAATGAGTACAGTTATAAAACATTAAAACAGAATTTAATTGATGGTCTAAGTAAAAAAGAATTTATTCTATCTAAATTTTATACAGTGGTTGTATTTACATTTGTCTCTACAGTCTTTGTTTTTGCTGTCTCTTTAGTTCTCGGACTTTCTTATTCAGATTATAATGAGTTCTCTATAATAACATCAGACCTACAATATTTACTTGCCTTTTTCATAAAACTAGTAGGCTTCTTTTCTATGGGTTTATTCTTTGGTATTTTAGTAAAAAGATCTGCATTTGCAGTTGGCGCAATGGTAGTTTGGTTTTTTGCCGAAAGTATTTTTAAAGGCTATTTATTCTGGAGCTTTAAGAACGTAGAAAATACTTCTGAAAAAGTTGACGGTGTTATGCAATTTCTACCTTTTGAAGCCATGGCAAACCTCATAAAAGAACCCTTTACAAGATTGGGTGCTGTTAGATCTGTTGCCAACCAGATAGGAGAAACATTTACAAAAAGTTATGCCGTAGACTTTTCTACAATTGTAATTGTTTCTGTTTGGACATTTATCTTCATTTACTTATCATTTGTACTGTTAAAAAAGAGGGATTTATAAGACTTTATTGTGTATGTTTCACTTTTTTGAATATATTTGAGTTCAATAAAGTAATCTAATAAAATGCATAAGCTTTTAGTCTTTTCAGCCTTATTTTTCTCTTTATGCACTCTACCTCAAAGTGATTCTTTAAGATATGATACAATGGTAAAAAAAATGCCATTTAACGACTATTGGTATAACATTGCACTAATACCAGCAGATACAAACAAACAATTAATGAAATAGGAAACTTTTCACTATTTAGAAAATAAATACAGTCTTAAATATTTCTATAAATTGGGGTATTTCACTAAAAAGTATTCCTACTTTTACGTAATGAAATTTAACTTGGTATGAAAATACTTTATTGTTTCAGTTATCGTTAAGATTAAAAAAAATCAAATGAAAAAAATATTACTTTTTTTAATTATTTTTATTTTCACTTTTAATTCTAATGCTCAGCTTATTGAAGTTAATAAAACGGGAATAACAGAATCTGAATATTCTTTGCAACAATTAGTAGAAAATGTATTAATTGCAGGAGAGTGCTCAGAAATTGATTCTTTTGAATCTGAACAGTTTGGTGAACCTAGAGATATTTCAACTAAAAGTTATGGCTTTTTTCATAGAAGAACTAATACTGGGTTTCCTTTTGAAAGTGGTATTATTATAACCTCAGGAAGTGCGCAACCTGCAGGAAATATAGAAACATTAGAAACTTTAAATGTTTTTAATGGTAATTTAGGAGACTCAGACCTAGAAACAGCCTTAAATGTTGTAGAGACTTATGATGCTAGCTTTGTTAAATTCAATTTTAAAGCCCTTAATAATAGTATTAGTTTCCGATTTTTAATGGCTTCAGAAGAATATGATGGTAGTACAGAATGCTCATTTGCTGATAGTTTTGCATTTTTACTAAGAGAAGTGGGTACCACTAACTATATAAATCTAGCAGTATTGCCAAATAATACACCTGTTAGTACAACAAATATTAATAATTCTTTTGATTGTGGTAAAAATGTTGAATTTTTTGAAGGATATGGTTTAAGAGATACTAATTACGGTGGGAGAACAAAAGTGTTAACAGCTAGCTCAGCCGTCGTATTAGGAACTACTTATGAAATAAAATTAGTAATATCAGATCAAGGAGATGACCAATATGATTCTGCGGTCTTTTTAGAGGCGGGCAGTTTCAATTTAGGAATAGATCTAGGAGAAGATCTTACATTAGCACAAAACAATGCTGTTTGTGGCAACATAAAAGAACTTGATGCCTCTATAAACGCAAATAGTTATAAATGGTTTAAAGATGGAGTAGTTATTCCTGGGGCAATTAACAGAGTTTACCAAGCAAATCTAGGAAATGGTATTTATAAAGTAGAGGCAATTCTTAACACTAGTTCTTGTACTTCATCTGGAGACATAAATTTAGAGTTTGCAACCAAACCTATAGCAAACAAACCACTAAATATTATTTCTTGTGATGATGATCTAAATGGTTTTAATCAATTTAACTTAAATAATTTAAAAGATGCAGAAATACTAAACGTTTCAGACCCGACAATTTCAGAATTCGAGGTTTTATATTTTAGTACATTATCTGCTGCTACTGATAACGTTGCAGATACAGATTTGCCAAACCCACATCAAGTAAATACG
>Ga0308010_1000072_pt1 | contig 94761 bp, 86 predicted proteins | sample Neamet129_FD_202368 | JGI IMG/M metagenome (GOLD analysis project Ga0308010, IMG submission 202368) | Marine microbial communities from water near the shore, Antarctic Ocean - #129 | ecosystem: Environmental > Aquatic > Marine > Unclassified | place: Southern Ocean | collected 2014-07-24 | reverse complement strand
TGCAATTGCCCAACGTCTGGGAACTGGTGGCCATGTTTCTCGCGGTCAGCCGTGCCGGGGGCGTGCTTTCGCCGATGCCGATTCAATGGCGCGACAATGAGTTCCAGAACGTCAAGAAACTCACCGACGCGCGCTTTTTCTTCGGGATGCGCGATTTCAAGGGTGTCGACCAAATGGCCATCGCCGAGAAGACCGGCTTTGTCGCGCTGCCGATCGAGCGCATCGCCGAGATGGCGCGCGGTGCGGCTGACATCGCCCGGCTGGATGCCATCGTCGTCGATGCCAACGACATTTTCAGCCTGTGCTGGTCGTCCGGCACCGAAGCCCTGTCCAAGGGGTGCCCGATGTCGCACAACAACTGGCTCTTCCAGATGAACCTGATCCCGCAGACCGCCGGGCTGCACGAAGGGGACCGGGTGCTGGCGACCGCGCCGGTGGTCAATATGACCGGCGTGGCGACCTGGCTGGCCTCGCTGGCCATCGGGGGCACGACGCTCCTGCATCACCCGCTGAACATGCCGCTGCTGCTCAAGCAGTTGATGCACGACCAGGTCCACTTCACCCTGCTGGTGCCGGCCCTGCTGAACATGATTCTCAAGCTGCCCAACGTCGACCAGCTCGACTTTTCCGGCGTGCGTTGCATCGCCTCGGGTTCGGCGCAGCCCTCGCGCTGGAGCATGGAGGAGTTCAAGCGGCGCTGGAACATCGAAATCCTGCATGCCTGGGGGCAGACCGAAGGCACAGCGGTGTTTGCCGGCGCGCGGGACGTGCCCGACTTCGCCAAGCGGGCCGATCACTTTCCGTGGTGGGGTCTTCCGGACGTTGCGTGGCCCTCGGGCATACGCGGTGTCGAGATGAAGCTGCTCGACGAGGCCGACGCCGAATGCACGCAGCCGGGCCAGGTCGGCGAGCTGGTCTACCGCGGGCCCAACGTGTTTGCCGGCTACTACCGGCGGCCGGACCTGGCGAAAAGCACGTTCACGCCTGACGGTTTTTGCCGCACCGGGGACTTCTTCATCGTGCGCGACGCGCACCACATCGGGTTTTTCGACCGCAAGAAGGACATCATCATTCGCGGTGGCTACAACGTCAGCGCCGCCGAGGTCGAGAACCTGGTGCTGACCCATCCCGGCGTGCAGGAGGTGGCGGCGGTGGCGGTGCCCGACGAGATCATGGGCGAAAAGACCTGTATCTACGTCGTGCCCAAGGACAAGGCGCAGCCGCCGACGCTGGAGGATATTGTCGGCCACCTGAAGCAGATTGGCGTGGCGGCCTACAAGTTGCCCGAGCACATCGAGTACCTTGACACCATCCCGCGCAACCCGGTGGGAAAAATCTTGAAGGCGCAGTTGCGACAACGTGTGCGTTCAGCGGCCGCCTGAACCAACCCCAACCCCTGAACCCTGTTATGGCAAACATCAAATCCGCCCCCTCGACACATACGCTTCGGGGTAAAACCGCGATCATCGGCGCAGGCATTTCGGCCGTCGGCCGCGTGCCGGGCAAGAGCGCGCTCGCACTGGCCGCCGACGCGGCAGGCAAGGCGCTGGCCGACGCCGGCATCGGCAAGCACCAGCTCGATGGCGTGCTCTCAAGCTCCGCCTTTGCCTCTCCGTTCCACCGCTTCAGCGTGGCCTTCAGCGAGTACCTGGGCATACAGCCCACGTTTTCCAACACGCTGCAGGTCTCGGGCGCCACGGCGGCGACGATGTTCAACATCGCCGCCGCCGCCATTGCCGGCGGCCTGGCCGAGACCGTGCTGGTGGTGGGCGGTGACAGCCTGCTGACCGGCCTGTCGCCCGACCTGGCCCTGCGCTCCATGACCGAAAGCCGGGACCAGCAATACGAAATGCCCTTCGGCATTCCCGTGGCCAACACCTTCGCCATGACCGCACACCGGCACATGAAAGAATTCGGCACTACTTCCGAGCAGTTCGCCAAGGTCGCAGTGATCCACCGCGACCATGCGCGGCGTACGCCAGGCGCGCAGATGACCGGGCCACTCACGGTCGACGACGTGCTGAACTCTGGCTGGGTGACAACGCCCTACCACAAGCTCGACTGCTCGCTCATTTCAGACGGCGCAGCAGCTTTCGTCGTCACCTCGGCCGAGCGCGCCAGGGCGCTGGGCATTGTCAAGCCCATCTACATCCTCGGCGGCGGCGAATGCTACACGCACGAGCACATCTTCCTGATGCCCTCGCTGACCACCACGGGCGCCGTGCAGTCGAGTGCCAGGGCCTACGCCATGGCGGGCTGCGGGCCGAAGGACATCGACGTGGCCGGGGTCTATGACTGCTTCACCGGCACGGTGATCATGATGCTGGAGGACCTCGGCTTCTGCCCCAAGGGGGAGGGTGGGCGCTTCGTCGAGGACGGGCAGATCACCTACGGCGGCGCCATCCCCTGCAACACCCATGGCGGCCTGCTGTCGTTCGCGCACTCGGGCATGCCGGGCTCGCTGTTTCATTTCTACGAGGTCGTCAACCAGCTGCGCGGCAACTGCGGTGAACGCCAGGTCGCGGGCGCTGAACTCGGCCTGGTGCACAGCCTGGGCGCGGGCTTTGCGACCAACGCCACCACCATCCTGGGAACGGAGGCCACACTGTGATCAACCCGAAGGACGCTCACCTCAAGCCGCAGCCCATGCCGGATGCGGATTCGGAAATTTATTGGCGCGGCTTTCAGGAGGGCAAGTTGTTATTGCAGCACTGCCTTGCGTGCGGCCACGTGCAACTCTACCAGCAGGCCATCTGCCGTGAGTGCGGTAGCGAGCACCTGGAACACCGCGCCGCCAGCGGCCGCGCCAAGGTGTATTCGTTCAGCGTGGTCCACCGGGCGCCCGGCCCGGCCTTCAAACAGGACACGCCCTATGCCGTGCTGCTGGTCGAACTCGAAGAAGGTCCGCGGATGATCAGCGCCTTCGTTGGCCCGGATCCTTCGGCGGTGACTTTCGAGATGGCTGTCGAGCTGGTTTGCGAGCCCGCCGACGGTGGCGCGACGCTGCCGCGATTCCGGGCGGCCCTGCCTCAAGCATGAAACAGCGTCTTCGTGCGCCTTCTGAGTGTCTGAAGGCATGACCCAACCCAAAGCGAGATTTCGCTGGCCCCATTTCGCTGCGTCGTCCTCCCAGGCGGTAGTCGAGGGGGGCCCCCCTGACCTGACGACGGCCACGGTTGCGCGGCGGGCGATTGCGCCCTTGTCCATGCGTGATCGGATCGTGGCCATCGTTGCGCCGGCCGGCTATGGCAAGACGACATTGATGGGAGGATGGTTTCGTGCTTGCAAAGACGCCGACCCCGTGTGGGTGGGGCTCGACGCTTCCTGGCGCGACCAGGTGTTCTTTGTGCGCTCTTTGTTGAATGCAGTCGGAGGTCCGTCGGAGCCTGTCGCGATGGGTGCCATCGACGCGACGGCGGCGGTCGAGAGCGGCTTGCTGGCGTTGTTGCAGGCCCTTGGCCAACGTCGTCGTCCCATGGTGCTGTTCTTCGACGATGTGCATGTGTTGCGTGGCAGCGAGAGTGCTCACACCCTGAGCCGTCTGTTGGTGGCGGCACCCGACTACTTGAGGTTCGTCGTTTGCGGCCGCGAAGGGATGGATTTCGATCTGGCCGTGCTGACCGCGCGCGGGCTGGTACGCTGGGTGACACAGCACGAGCTGAAGCTCGACGCGCAGGATGTGCGAGAACTGGTGCGGCGGCGCCGACTGTCGGCCGGTGACGAAAAGGTTGATCATATCGTCGGGATCACCGAGGGTTGGCCGGCATTGGTGCAGCTTGCCCTCGCCAGCGGCGAGGGCGTACAGGAGGCCGACGAGGGCAGTAGCAACTTGCTGATGGACAGCTTCATTTACGAGAGCTTCTTCAAGGGATTGGCGCCGGCCCGTCAGCAGGCGCTGTTCGTGATGGCCGCCGTTGGCGACTTCACACTGCCGCTGCTGACCGCGCTCGATGCGCCCGAGGGGGCGGAGGCGATCGCCGAAGGCGAGCAACTGGGCATCGTGCAGCGTCGGGGACGCGTGGCTGGCGAGCCGTTCTACGCCTTGCATGCGCTGGTGGCGGAGCGCGCACTGACGCGATTGGCCGACATGGGGCTGAGGCCTGTGTTTGTGAGCATACTGCGAACGCGTTGTGCGGAATGGTGGCATGCCCGGGGCGAGGTCTACCGTGCGATCCGCGTGGCCCTGGAAGGTGATGACGCAAGGCTGGCGTCGGCTTATCTGACCGGCTACGCGCGTCAACTGGTGCAGGGCGAGGGCCGGCACGAGACCTTCCTGGACCTGCTCGCGCAATTGGAATCACGCGGCGTGGAGCCAGACTGCGCGCTGATGTTGCAAGCGGTGTGGGCGCTGGTGTTTTTGCGCCGCTATGCCGAGGCGGCAGCGTGGCTGACGCGCATTGAGCGGGCTTGTGGCAAGGGACAATCAGCCGGCGTTCGCTTGATCCTGCATACGACCGTCCTTCAGCGCGGCGTGATCGCCGGCCTGCGTGATAACGAGGCCGATGCCGAGGTCTTTGTGCGCCGGTGGCTGGCAGGGCCACCCGATCCGGACCCATTCCACTATGGAGCCGCACAAACGGTGCTGGCCTATGCGCACAAATGCAATGGACGCTTCGCCGAGGCTGCCCAGTCCTTGCGCGAGGCGCAAGTGAAGTTCGAGGAGGCTCCTTCACCTTACGGCCACATGTGGGTGCGGGTGATCTCGGCCGCCTCGCTGCTCAAGGCGGGGCGGCATCGTGATGCCCTGGCAGACAGCGCCTCGGCGCTGGCCGAAGAGCCAGCTTTCGCTCCCGGCGCCGCGGGCCTGGCGGCCATGCTGCGCGCGATCCGCGCGTTGCTGCTGTATGAACGCAACCAGTGCACTGACGCGATGGTGGAAGTGGAAGCGGCACTGCCACTGCTGCCGCACCAGGGCATTGTCGATGCGATGGTCGCGGGCTACGTGGCGGCGTCACGTCTGCAGGCGGCGCGGGGCGACATATCCGGTGCGCTCGATGCGGCGGCGGAGGGCGAGCGCGTGGGACTGGCGCGCGGCTTCGTGCGCCTGCAGCTCACGATGGTGGCCGAACGTGCGCTGCTGCTGTTGCGCGCCGGCGACGTCGAGGCGGCGCGGCAAATGGCCAGCGACCATGGACTGCTGCCGCAAGGACCTCAGACCAATCTGCACAGAGACAAGGCCGAGCGCCTCTGGGCCCGCCTCGATCTTGCGCAGGGGCGGCCTGACCTCGCCCTGCAATGGGCCGATTCGGGCATCGCCAGGGCGCAACGCAGCCACCAGCAGCACAAGCTGGCCGAGTTGCTGATGCTGCGCTCACTGGCGTTGGTGCGAACAGGAGATGCCGAGGGTGGGCACGACGCGGTGATGGAAAGCCTTCGCATCGCGGCATCGAACGGCTACGTGCGCCTGTACCTTGACGAAGGCCCCGAGTTGGATAGCCTTTTGCGCCGCGTGGCTGACGAGCCGCAGAGTCCCACGCCGGCGTTTTTATACGCGCGAACGCTGCTGCTTGCCGCGGGCGCTGCATCTGCACGTCAGGATGCGGCGCCCGCGGACCAGGAGCGACCAACCGAGCGCGAACTGCAGATCCTTCGCCTGCTGGCAGATGGCCTGTCCAATGGCGAAGTGGCGGGTCGGCTTGTGTTGACCGAGGGCACGGTGAAATGGCATCTTCACAACATCTACGCGAAGCTGGGCGTGAAAAATCGCACGGGTGCTTTGCGCGAAGCTCGCACTCGGGCCTGGTTAGTTTGATGGGGCTTGCTTTTGCGGCATTCATTGAATATGTTTACCGCAAATCTTTTAGACCCCCGGCAGCCGGTGGTCCTTGAACTGCTCGCGAAGCTTGTTCTTCAGCATCTTGCCGGTCGCGCCGATGGGAATGGCATCGACGAACACCACGTCGTCGGGCACCCACCAGGAGGCGACTTTGTCCTTGTAGTGTTCTATCAGCGCTTCGCGGGTGACTTCCGCCCCTGGCTTGCGCACCACCACCAGCAAGGGCCGTTCATCCCATTTCGGGTGCGGCACGGCGATGGCCGCTGCCATCGCCACCGCCGGGTGCGCCATGGCGACGTTCTCCAGGTCGATCGAACCGATCCATTCACCGCCGGACTTGATGACGTCCTTGCTGCGATCGGTGATCTGCATGTAGCCATCGGCGTCGATCGTGGCCACGTCGCCGGTGGGGAACCATGGCACGCCCGCTGGGTCGCTCACCAGGGGTTTGGCGCCATCAGGGCCGAAGTAGCTCTGGACTACCCAAGGGCCACGCACCAGCAGATCGCCCGGCGTCTTGCCGTCCCAGGGGACGCCGGCCCCCTGCGGATCGACGATGCGCATGTCCACGCCGAACACGACCTTGCCTTGCTTGGCGAGCAGCGCATGCTGTTCGTCCAGTGGCAGGGACAGGTGTTTCTGCTTCAGCCGGCTGACCGTGCCCAGGGGCGACATCTCCGTCATGCCCCAGGCGTGGATGACTTCAATGCCATGGTTATCCTCAAAGGCACGCATCATGCTTGGCGGCACGGCCGAGCCACCGATGATGGTGCGCTTCAGGGGGGCGAGGCTGAGCGCGTTCTGCTCGGCGTGCTGGAGCATGCCGAGCCAGATCGTGGGCACGCCGGCCGCAAACGACACCTGTTCAGAGGTAATCAGCTCGTGCAGCGATTTGCCGTCCAGCGCGGCCCCCGGCAGCACCAGCTTGGCGCCGACCATGGCGCAGCTGTAGGGCAGGCCCCAGGCATTGGCGTGGAACATCGGCACCACTGGCATCACGCAGTCGCGTGATGAGATGGAGATCGCGTCCGGCATGAGCGAGGCATAGGTGTGCAGCACAGTCGAGCGATGGCTGTAGAGCACGCCCTTGGGGTTGCCGGTGGTGCCAGAGGTGTAGCACAGCGACGAGGCGGTATTTTCGTCGAAGGTGGGCCATGCAAAGTCGGGCTTGTGCGCGGCGATGAGGTCTTCGTAGCACAGCAAATTGGGCAGCTTGCTCGCCGGCATCTTGTCCTTGTCGATCATTGCGACAAAGTGACGCACCGTCTTGCAGCGCCCCGCCACGGCCTCGACCAGGGGCAGAAAGGTCAGGTCAAAGAACAGCACCTGGTCCTCGGCATGGTCGAGGATGTAGAGCAACTGGTCCGGGTGCAGGCGGGGGTTGAGGGTATGCAGCACCGAACCGCTGCCGGAGACGGCGAAGTACAGTTCCAGGTGCCGGTAGCCGTTCCAGGCCAGCGTGGCGATGCGCTGCGACGCTTGCACACCGAGACCGCCGAGCGCATGGGCCATCTGGCGCGAACGGTCATGCAGTTGCGCATAGGTGGTGCGGTGGATGTCGCCTTCGACGCGGCGCGAGACGATGGGCACATCGCCGCTATGGCGCGCCGCATGGGTGATGAGGGAGGAAATGAGCAGGGGGGCGTTCATCATTTGACCGTTCATGAAGTCTCCTTGGATTTTTTGGTTAAGGCTAAATCCGGCCACTGGCCGGGTATCGTGTTGAGAGGTGCCATAGCGCCTCTGCGGGGTGGTGACGTCTATGCGAATGAATCTACTGAAGTTTGTGGCTTGACAAGATGGCCCGCGCACACTTCTCGCCGATCACCATGCAAGGGGCATTGGTGTTGCCGCCGATGACGGTCGGCATGATCGACGCATCGGCGACACGCAGGCCCGAAAGCCCGTGTACCCGCAACTGCGCGTCGACCACGGCCATTTCGTCGTTGCCCATTTTGCAACTGCCAACAGGGTGATAAATGGTTTCCGCACTGCGCCGGATGTAGTCCCGCAACTGCTCGTCGCTACGCACGTCAGTGCCCGGTGCCACTTCACCGCCATTGATGTCGCGGAAGGCATCGGCCTCAAAGATGCGCCGCGCAAGCTTCAGGCCGCGCAGCATCTCGTCCCAGTCGTCGGCATGGCTCAGGTAGTTGGGCTGAATCATCGGTGCGGCCAGCGGGTCGGCGCTTTTCAGGCCGATGAAACCGCGGCTTTTCGGTCGCAACTGGCACATATGCAAGGTGGCGCCGTAGCCCGGGGCCAGGTCACGGCCGTGGTTGCGCAGGTAGGTTGGCAGGAAGTGGAATTGCACCTCCGGCAGCGCCGATTGCGGCGAGAGCCTGGCGAAGCCCCCTGTCTCTGCCACGTTGCTGGACAGGAAGCCTTCGCGCCTGCGCCAATATTGCCAGAGCCCGGCGACCGCTCTCGGTAGAAATCCGGGTGCTACGCCAACAGCCTGCTTGCTGCGGTCGCGGATCATCACCGTCACGTCGAGATGGTCCTGCAGGTTTTGACCAACGCCTTGCAGGTCGGCGACCAGTTCGATGCCCAAGGCTGCCAATTGCTGCTTGGGGCCAACCCCGGAGAGTTGCAGCAGCTGCGGCGAATTGATGGCGCCGCCGCTCAGAATGACCTCGCGCTCGACATTGAGACGCTTTCTTTCCCCTTTGTGCTGAAACTCGACACCGATGGCCTGTTTGCCCGAGAACAGGATGCGCGTGACATGGGCTCCGGTGAGCACGGTCAGGTTGGGTCGGTCCATGACCGGGTGCAGGAAGGCGTGCGCGCTGCTCCAGCGCTCCCCGTTCTTCTGGGTCACCTGGTGAGGCCCTGCACCTTCCTGTTGCGCTCCGTTGAAGTCCATGTTGCGCGGAATGCCGCATTGCACGGCGGCGTCGATGAAGCGGCCCGACAACGGGTTGGGCGAGCGCACATCGGCGACGTTCAGTGGTCCATTTGTTCTGTGGTAGGTCGAGACACCGCGCTCGTTATTCTCCTGTTCCATAAAGATCGGCAGCAGATCCTTGTAGGCCCATCCGGCGTTTCCCGCCGCCGCCCAAGCGTCGTAATCAGCCTGGTGCCCGCGCATGTAGACCATGGCATTGATCGAACTGCTGCCTCCGATTGTTTTTCCGCGTGGCCAGTACAGGCGACGACCTTCGAGTTCGGCTTGTGGTTCGGTGTCGAAATACCAGTTGTACTTGCGGGTGGCGAGCAAGCCCACGAGACCCATGGGCGTGCGGATCAGCGGCGAGTCGTCGGACCGTCCTGCCTCGAGCAGGCACACGCGGTTCGACGGATTGGCGCTCAAGCGGTTGGCCAAGACACAACCGGCCGAACCGGCGCCCACGATGATGTAATCGAATTTCAAAATTTGTCCCTACGCGATTCAGAGGAGAAAGAAATGCACCAAGCTAGCTCGGTGCAACCGAGACCATCAGACCAGACGCAGCGTCCAGTTGATCAGCCGTCGCGACAGATGGGTGTAGGGCGGGTAGAAGGTCGAGGCCAGCAACAGCCAGGTTTTGACGACCGCGCGCTCATGGCTGAAGGCCTTGAACCCGTAGATCCCGTGTGCGCTGCCCAGGCCGGAGTTGTTGACGCCACCGAACGGCAAGCGGCCGTGCAGGAACTGCACGACGCTGTGGTTGACGCAGGCACCGCCCGAACTCGTCTCGCGCAGCACCTTGTCGGCGACCTTTCCATTCTTGGTCCAGGTGTACAGCGCGAGCGGCTTGGGTTGGGCGTTGATTTTTCCGATGACTTCGTCGAGATCGCGGTAGGCGATAACGGGCAGCAGCGGGCCGAAAATTTCTTCCTGCATGATCTTCGCATCTGGGCTGACCTGGTCGATCAAGGTGGGTGTCACGAACTTCTGATCGGCCTGGTGCTGTCCGCCGACGAGCACGCGGGCACCCTTGCGCAGCGAGTCGTCGAGCAGTCCGATGATCCGCTGGGTATGGCTATGGTTGACGATGCGAGCCAAGTGCGGACTGCCGCGCGTGGCGTCGCCCTCGCCATAGGCTTTGGCCAGGGCCTCCCGGCAGTGCTGGACAAAGGACTCCTTGACTGACTCATGAACGTAGACGTGATCCGGCGCAATGCAGGTCTGGCCGCTGTTGGTGCATTTGGACCACATCAGGTTCGCCGCTGCCGCCTTCAGGTCCGCCGTGGCGTCAACGATGGTCGGGCTCTTGCCGCCCAGTTCCAGGGTCACGCTGGTCAGGTGCTTGGCCGCCGCGGCCATCACCACGCGCCCAATCGCTGGTGAGCCGGTAAAGAAGATGTGATCGAACGGCAGATCCAGCAGGGCCTGCGAGACCGAAGCGTCGCCCTGGAACAGGGCCACCTCGTCTTCGGGAAACACCTCGCGGACGATCTCGGCCATCAGCGCCGACAGATGCGGCGTCATCTCCGAGGGCTTGAGAATCGCTGTGTTGCCGGCGGCGATGGCTGAGATCAGCGGGCCGAAGGTCAGGTTGACCGGGTAGTTCCACGGCGAGATGATCAGGCAGCGGCCCTTGGGTTCGCACTGCACGTAGCTTGACGTGCCAAACATCAGCAGGGTCGGGAAAACCTTGTTCGGCTTCATCCAGCGGCGCAGGTGGCGACGCGCGTCGTTGGCCTCGGCCACGACCGGCAGAATTTCGGTCAGATCGACCTCGGCGGCTGGTTTTCCAAAATCCAGCGCGCCGGCGCGCTGGATGTCGGCCTGGCGGGCGAGCACGGCCCGCTTCAGGCGGTCAATCTTGTCGAGCCGCTGCGCGGCGGTCGATTGACGAAGCCGCAATGCTGTTTCGCGTTGGGCGGCGAAGATGCGGTCTATTTCCGCTTGTCCCGCCGGTTCGTCGGGGTTGACAAGCCGCATGGCATTGGAAGTCACTTTCATTCATGTCTCCTGCATTTTATTTTGGTCTCGTATCACGTCGATTCGAGGTCAAAGCAAGTCTATGGAAATGCGCCATGGAAATCACCCTAACGAAAGTTAGGTGCAACGTCGTGTGCTTCGATCTACCATTCTTCGAGCGTTGGCGCAAAGCTGGTCGAGCCTCTTTCTTGCAATTGGGCGGAGGCTAAGTGATTACCCTTAATTCACACGATTCACACGACAGGAGACATGACAATGAAAACAGTTTCAATTCAAGGTGCCGGGGGCATGCGGGTAGCCGGCGGTGAAGGAAAATCCTCCCGGGAGAAAATAGGTGCGCCGTGGGCCAAATTCTTTTGGACGCTGCTTGCCTTCGCAGTGCTCTATACCGGCTATCGCATCTACTCCGAGGCGTCGGCGTTCACATACGGGCTCGACTATTTCAGCCACGAGTTCGATGTTTATTGGATGCGTCTGCTGTTCGGGCAGTTGCTGCTGATTGGCGCGCTGGGAACCGGGGCTCTGGTGTATCTATGGCGTACCCGTGAGCGGGATTTTTCCCGGATCGGGCCACGAGAGGAGGTGCGGCGCCTGTTCGTGCTGATGGCTCTCATTTTGCTGTTCGCCATCATGTTTTATGTGACCGGTTCGATCTACACGGAGGCCGATGCAGCCTGGCACCAGGTGACGATCCGGGATACTGATTTCACCCCCACCCATATCGGGCTGTTCTATTTTTGCGTGCCCTTGCTGGTGTTTTGGGGCTTCATCTCGTTCGCCTACGCTCACACGCGCATCCCGCTCTTTGGCAATCGCATTTCGCTGCCGTTCGCGATCATCGTCGCCGGCGCGTTCATGATCATGCCCAACGTGGGTTTCAACGAGTGGGGTCACACTTTCTTCTATGCCGAGGAGTTGTTCTCCGCGCCGATTCACTATGGCTTTGTGTTGCTGGGCTGGTCTACGTTTGCGGCTGGTGGATTGCTCCTGCAGATACTGGGTCGCGTGGCCGAGCTGACGAAGCAGTCGGTGTCGCCGCAAGCCGAGCTTCAAGCGGCTCTCTGATACGCCTTTCCGGGTAAATGCATCGGGGCTAGGTCTCGATGACAAGTTGTGCGCTTGACCTCCCAATTTATTTCTGGAGACTTTGAATGTCCGTTTTGACTCCGGCTGAGGCCGCCTTTAGCCCGCAGGAAGCGGCCCGCGTTGATGCCCAGGTTGACTGGGTGGTCATTCCGCTCTTTGTGGTGCTTCTGGGGTCCGTATTCGCCTTCCAGTTTGCCTTGCTGGTGGGGGACTGGGATTACTGGATCGATTGGCGGGACCGCCGTTATTGGCCGCTGGTCACGCCATTGGTGCTGGTTATTCTGCCCGGCGTCTTTGGATATGCATTTTGGAAGCTGCTGCGCATACCGCTGGGGGCAACGCTGAGCATTATTGGTTTGACGCTGACGGGCTGGGTTAGCCGGTATTTGAACTTTCACGAATTCGCGGGCTTTCCCATGAACATGGTGCTGCCCTCGACCTTCATTGGCGTGGGTCTTCTGATCGATTGCACCTTGCTTCTCACGCGTAGCTGGTTTTTCACGGGAATTTTTGCTGGCTTTCTTTCAGGGCTGCTCCTGTACCCAATGAACTGGCCGCTGCTCGCCCCGTTCATGGTGCCGGTCGAAATGCACGGCACGCTGATGACGGTGGCGGACGTGATGGGTTTTGAGTACATCCGCACTGCCATGCCCGAATATGTGCGCATCATCGAACAGAGTACTTTGAGGACATTCGGCGATGCAGTCACGCCGTTGACGGCGGTTTTCGCGGGCTTCCTGACCATATTAAGCCTCTGGTTCTGGGCCTGGGTTGGCTCACTCGGTGTCAAGGCCGTGTGGCTGCGAAAAGTTGTTTAAGGAAGAGGTCATGAATTTGTTTGCAAAATTGTTCGCAGTCATTCAAGGCCTGATCGTCGTCCTGGTCACGTTTTCGGCAACGCCAACGTATGCCCATGGTGAAAAGGCTCAGCAACCCGCTTTGCGTATGCGTACCGTGCATTGGTTTGACGTGGATTTGTCGACGCGCAAGCTCGATGTCAACCAAATTCTGGTCGTCAAGGGAACTTTTGTTCCTTCCCTGTCCTGGCCGGAGCATGTCGCGTCCATCGAGGACACCGCCTATCTCAATGTGGGCGTACCCGGGCCTTCTTTTGTGCGCTTGGACAGCCGCGTCAACGGTGTGCCCACCATACGCAGTAGTTCGTATAAGCGCGGTGAGCAGTACAACTTCGAGATCACGCTGAAGGCCCGCACACCCGGCCGCTATCACCTGCATCCCATCATCAACGTGCTGGATGCCGGGCCGATGATTGGCCCCGGCATCTGGGTCGAGGTCGGGGGCGACCCGGCGGCATTTGAAAACAGCATCAAAACGTTGTTCGGCCAAACCCTTGATTTGGAAACGCACGGCTTTGCTAATGCGGCTTCCTGGTCAGCGGTGTGGGTTGTGCTTGGTTTGGTCTGGTTTGGCTATTGGCTGACCAAGGTGCCTTTGATCTTGCCGAGGTTCCGGCGTGCCAGCGCGCTGGGCGAGAACGCCGACGACATGATCACCACGCGCGACCGTCAGGCGGCACTGGTCATTCTGGTGGTTACGCTGATGCTTATCGCGGGCGGATTTTTCTATGCCACCGAGCGCTGGCCGGTCACGACGCCGCTACAGACCGGCAAGATCAAGACGCCGCCCTTGAAGATGGCGCCTTCGCCGGTGTTGGTCACGATGGATGATGCACGCTACCGCATCCCGGGCCGGAGCTTCCGTATCGAGCTCACGGTCAGCAACAGCGGGAAGAGTCCCTTGAGCGTCGGTGAGTTTGCCTCAGGTGGTCTGCGCTTTATCAATTCCGCGGTGCTGAAGGTCACACCAAAAGACCAGGATGATCTGGTCGCGACAGACGCGTTGCGCGTGGAGGGCGGCTCGATCAATCCAGGAGAAACGAAGAAGATCGTGGTCTATGCGGACGATGCGATGTGGGAGACGCAGCGCATGACGACGATGATCGCCTCACCGGATGCGGTGGTGGCCGGCATGCTGTTCTTCTTTGACGCGCAGGGCCGCCGCTACCCGGTCGAAATCAGCGGACCGATGATTCCGTTGTTCGGGGGGTAATGGAGATGCGACTGATCCGGACGTTGAGTTCCGCGCTGCTGGCCGTGGCTGCGGTATCGGCATGGGCCCATGGTGGGGTCGGCGTGGAAGACGACAAGTGCATCCTGCGCATCGGCAACAGCAAGGCCCATTTCGCCGGCTACCAGCCCGAGCACCGCGCCAGCCAGGAGTTCTGCGAGGACATCCCCGAAGTCGGGCGGGCAGTGCTTGTGATTGACTTCATCCAGCCCGAGCTGCGCGAACGCGTGGTCGAATTTCGCATCCTGCGTGACGCGGATGGGCTGGGTGCCAAGGCGCGCTACGAGGATCTTGGCGACGCGGGCCGGATCGCGCAGCGGACGATGGTGGCGCTGCCGGCCAGGGTTTATCCGCGCGGCACGGTCACCCTGGACCACAAGTTCAGCGAGCCCGGCTGGTACATCGGCCTGCTCAGCGCGACCGACCCGGCCAGCGGGAAGACGGAGACCTCGGTCTTTCCGTTCCGCGTCGGCGTGCGCAACTATTGGAAATACCTGCCATTGCCCTTGTTCTTTATCGGCCTGGCCTGGCTCTTGTACCGGCTTACCGGACAGCGGCGAAAACCCCCGATCACCGTCGTACCTCAAAAGTAGACAGCATGAAAAAAGGAGACAAGATGAAAATTTGGATGAACATGGCGGGTAACGCGTGTCAAGAAAAAACCGCCAACCGACCTGCAATGGCCCTGACATTGGCGGTGGCTTCGCTGCTGGCGATGGCCGCGCCGCCCGTCATGGCCGAGGAGGCCAAGGGCTCGAAGGCGCACATTGCGGCCGTGACCAGGAAGGTCGACGGCGCCTTCATCCGTGCCAATGAGGCGCGAACGAACGACTGGCCCAGCCACGGCCTGGACTATGCCGAGACCCGCTTCAGCAAGCTCCAGCAGATCCATGCCGCCAACGTCAAGGATCTCGGCCTGGTCTGGTCCTACAACCTCGAGTCGACGCGCGGCGTCGAGGCCACGCCGCTGGTGGTGGACGGCGTCATGTATGTCAGCGCCTCCTGGAGCATCGTCCACGCCATTGATGTGCGCAGCGGCAAGAAGATCTGGACCTTCGATCCCAAGGTGCCGCGCGAGGCCGCTTACAAGGGCTGCTGTGACGTGGTCAACCGCGGCGTGGCGTTGTATCAGGGCAAGGTCTTCGTCGCCTCCTTCGATGGTCGGCTGATCGCGCTGGATGCCGCCACCGGCCAAAAGGTCTGGGAAAAAGACACCATCATCGACCGCAAGTTCAGCTACACGATCACCGGGGCGCCGCGCGTGTTCAAGGGCAAGGTGATCATCGGCAACGGCGGCGCCGAGTACGGCGTGCGCGGCTACATCACGGCCTACGACGCCGCCACCGGTGACGAGAAATGGCGCTGGTTCACGGTACCCGGCGACCCGAGCAAGCCGTTCGAAGACGAGTCCATGGCCAAGGCCGCCAAGACATGGGACCCCGCAGGCAAGTACTGGGAAGCCGGCGGCGGCGGCACCGCCTGGGACACGCTGACCTTCGATCCCAAGCTGAACCTGATGTACGTGGGCGTCGGCAACGGTTCACCCTGGGCGGCAGCCAAGCGCAGCCCCGCGGGCGGTGATAACCTGTACCTTGGATCCATCGTCGCGCTCAACCCCGACACCGGCAAGTACGTCTGGCACTACCAGGAAACACCCGGCGACAACTGGGACTACACCTCGACCCAACCGATGATCCTGGCCGACCTGAAGATAGCGGGCAAGCCACGCAAGGTGATCCTGCATGCGCCGAAGAACGGTTTCTTCTTCGTGATCGACCGCACCAACGGCAAGTTCATCTCGGCGAAGAACTTCGTCGACGTGAACTGGGCCAGCGGCTACGACGCGACGGGTCGCCCCATCGAGACGGCCGATGCGCGTCCCACGGATCGACCGTACGATGCCATTCCCGGCCCCTACGGTGCGCACAACTGGCACTCCATGTCGTTCAATCCACGGACCGGGCTGGTCTACTTGCCTGCGCAAAACATACCCGTCAACATGATGGATGACAAGAACTGGAGCTTCAACTCCAACAAGCCAGGTCAGCCAGGCTCCGGTACCGGTTGGAATACCGGCAATTACATCAATGCAGTCCCACCAAAAAGCAAGCCGTTTGGCCGGCTGATTGCCTGGGATCCGGTACAGCAAAAAGAAGCATGGCGCCAGGAACAGGTCTCACCGTGGAATGGTGGCACGCTGACCACGGCCGGTAACCTCGTGTTTCAGGGCACGGCGGACGGGCGTTTCATCGCCTACAACGCCCAAAATGGCGAGAAACTCTGGGAGTCGCCCACGGGGACCGGCGTGGTGGCTGCGCCTATCACCTATCTGGTGGATGGCAAGCAGTACGTGTCGATTGCCGTGGGATGGGGCGGCAGTTACGGTCAGGATAAGCGGGCCACCGAGCGGCAAGGTCCGGGCACGGTCTACACCTTTGCCGTTGGCGGCAAAGCGCCCATGCCGGACTTCGTCGCTTATCGGATGGGCGAACTGGTGGCAGGGGTGAAATACGACCCGACTCACTACGAGGCCGGCACCTTGCTGTATGTCAGCAATTGCGTTCTCTGCCATGGTGTTCCCGGCGTGGACCGTGGCGGCAACATCCCCAACCTCGGTTACATGAACGCGGCCTTCATCGAAAACCTCGACAAGTTCATCTTCAAAGGTCCCGCCATGAGCCGGGGCATGCCTGACTTCACGGGCAAGCTGAGCGTGGACGATGTGGAGAAGATCAAGGCCTTCATCCAGGGAACGGCAGACGCGATACGTCCCAAGAAATGACCGATACATGACCGATGGCGCGAAGGAGTGCGCCGGGGAGCTGTGCGCGGCTGCCTGCCGTGCAGCCGGCGACGGGCCGACGGTTCTTGCAGGGCTTCGCGCCCGGTCGGCCAGATTCTATGGCTTACGGATATGAGGAAAAAAACCATGCAATCGAAAAAAGTTTCCGCTGTCTGTATCGCGGTCCTGATGGGTGCGCTGGCGGGCCCCGTCGCCTTGGCGACCGAGCACGCGCACGCCGCATCCAAGAGCGGCGCGGCGAAGGACATGAAGGTACTGCCGCCGCTGCGCATCGTGTCGCCGCTTGCCGGGGCGCAGGTCGGGCCCAACATTGAGGTCGAGTTCGAGACTGATGCGGATCTGGCGAACATGACGATGAGCGCCAAGTCCATTGGCGTTCATCTGCATGTCGGTATCGACGGTACGTCTCTGATGCCGATGATGGCGGACTTGGTCCGCGTGGGAAAAAATCGTTACCGCTACGCCTTTGACCTGCCCGCAGCCCCTGGGCAGCGCGTCATTAGCGTGTACTGGTCCGATGCGTCCCACAAGACCATCGAATTCTCGGTACAGAAGGTGAGTGTGGTAGTCGTGCCGAATCAGGGTAAGGCCAAACCATAAACGTACAGTCAAATCGTCCCTGAGGCCAATGAATATGAGTGCAAGCAGCTATTGAAGTAATAGCATTATCGGCCCATGAAGTCGTTTCCCGTTTACCCACAATGAAAGAAAGCCTCATGAAGATCGAAAAAACATTGAAACACGTACTCGCCATCGCCTCCTTTGCCTGGGCAGCCGGTCCTGCTTTTGCGCAGGACACGCCCGTCGGGCTCTGGAAGACGATTGACGACGACGGCAAGACGGTGAAAACCTTGATTCGCATCAGCGAATCGGCTGGCGTGCTCAGTGGCGTGATCGAGAAACTCCTCGATCCCAAGGCGGCGACCGTCTGCACGAAATGCACCGACGACCGCAAGGACAAGCCGGTGGTCGGGATGACGATTATTCGCGGCATCAAACACAATACCGCTGACGCTGCGCTGTGGGACGGCGGCGAGGTGCTCGATCCGGAGAATGGGTCGACCTACCGGCTGCGTCTGCGGCCCGCCGACGGGGGCAAGAAACTCGAGGTTCGAGGTTTCATCGGCGTGCCGATGATAGGGCGCTCGCAAACCTGGGTGCGCGCCGAGTGAACGCCAGGCGCAAGATGATTTCGTGGCTCGTCGCGCTGCTGGCCATGGCCGCCACTGGCACGGCGCTGGCGCATGCCGCGCTGGTCAAGTCCGAACCGGCACGGCGGGCGACGCTGTCCAAACCGCCGCCGCAGGTCAGGCTGTGGTTCAACGAGCGGCTGGAGCCCGAGTACGCGACGATCAGCGTGATCAGGGAAGGTGCCGGCCCGGTCACGACCCCGAAAGCCCGGGTTGACAAGGACGACCCCAAACTGCTCGTGCTGGAATTGCCCGTGCTCAGCCCAGGCACCTATACCGTGAAGTACCGGGTGCTCTCGGTCGATGGCCACACGGTCGATTACGGCTATACCTTTACCGTGAAGGCCGAGGGCGCCGGGAAGTAAATAAATGGAATTCCTCGACACGGCGCTGCGCTGGCTGCAACTGACCAGCGGCCTGGTGCTGTTGGGCAGCTTTGCCCTGCTGCTGCTCGCAGGTCCTGGTCGAAGCCCGGATGCCGCGCGCTGGCGCGCCGTGATCTTTGCCGCCGCGCCATGGCTGGTGGCACTGTTGCTGGCCACGGCGGGAGGTCTGTTGATGTTGCAGGCGGCTTCGGTCAGCGGCCGCGGCGAGGCGGCCTTTCAGTGGTCCGAATGGGCCAGGCTGCTGGAGCGAACGCGCTACGGCGCGGTCTGGCAGGTGCGGCAGGCGACAGCGCTGGTCCTGCTGCTGCTGCTGTTGGGCCGTGGGCCTCTGATCGCGCGGTTCGGTGAGCGCATCGTCGACGTAGCGCTGCTCACCCTGGCGCTGCTGATTAACGCGGCCGCGGTATTTACCGGGCACGGCGCAGCCACGGAACCGCTTTGGCTCGCAGGTGTCGGCCATGTCGTGCATCTGCTGGCGGCGGGCGTTTGGGCTGGCGGCCTGCCGGCGCTGGCCTACGGACTTCACATGGCTGCGAGAGGCCCGGATCCGCTGTTCCGGCAAATGTTCCTCGGCGTGGTGCGCCGCTTCTCGGTGCTTGCGACGGTTTGCGTTGCCCTGATCGTTGCATCCGGCACCCTCATCGCGTACCTGCAGTTCGGCGCGCCGACCCGCTGGCCCGCGCGGACAGACGACATCTTTGGCGGTCTGATGACGGTGCTCGAACGCAGCCTGGCTCCGCTGCTCAGTACATCGTTCGGTCTGCAGGTGTTGGCCAAAATGGTTCTGCTGGTGCCGGTGCTGCTTGTTGCAGCGCGGGTTCGCTGGGTCTGGATGCCGCGTATGGGCAAGGTGGCATTCGAGCAGGGTCTTGCGTGGCAAGGCGCGGCCGGTCTGGTCCGGGTGGAACTGGGCGTTGTGTTGCTGATCCTGTTCTTCGCAGCCGGTCTGACAGGTACGCTGCCCGCGGCCCATGCGCAGATGGTGTGGCCGCTGCCGTTTCGTCTGTCGCTCGCGGCCACCTGGGACAAACCGGGGGTGGTGAGCACGGTCGTGGGTGCGTCGTTGCTGGCTATGGGCGGACTGGCTTGGCTGGTGCATGCCCTTGTGTCAGGGGCCCGCGCCGACGCGGCGCAGGGCGGGCGCCGGATCCGTTTGGGTGCTGCCGTGCTGACGACCCTCTCGGGGCTGGCCATCGTTCTATACGCGTTGTCGGTGGACGCCTATCCCGACACTTACCGGCGCACGGATGTCAGTTACAACGCGGTGTCGGTCACGCGCGGGGCGGCGCTGTTTTCCCAGCACTGCGTGTCCTGTCACGGTCCGGGTGGCAAGGGGGACGGTCCGCTGGCCGCCCGCTTGCCCACCAGGCCCGCCGACCTCACCGAGCCGCATACCGCGCTGCACACGGCGGGCGACCTCTTCTGGTGGCTCACCCACGGCAAGCCGAAAACCGCCATGCCCGGCTTTGCGCAGGAAATGACCGACGAGGGGCGTTGGGACATGGTGAACTTCCTGCGCGCCTTCTCCGCGGGCTTCCAGGCCCGCATCCTGACGCCGCAGGTGGTCCCCGGGCGGCCCTGGCTCGGTCCGCCCGATTTCGATTTTGTGACCCGGTCGGGCCTGACCGCGGCGCTCAAGGAGTACAGGGAGCGCAAGTCCGTGCTGCTGGTCTTCTACTCGCAGCCCTTCTCCGCGCAACGCCTGGCCGAACTGACACGTGTCTACCCGCGCCTGCAATCCAGCGGCGCCGAGGTGATCGCCATTGCGTTGCCAGGCGCCCCGCCCTTGCAATCGCAGCCGTTCCCCGTTGCCACCGATGGGGCGCAGGAGGCGGCGACCGCTTACCTGCTGTTGCGGCGCACCTTGAGCGACCCCGGCAAGACCATCCTGGGGGAAGCACCGTCTCACATGGAATTCCTGCTCGACCGGTTCGGCTATGTGCGAGCGCGCTGGCTGCCGCAGGACGAGGAGGGTGCCGGTGAAGGATGGCGCGACACACAGTTTCTGCTCGACCAAATCGAACGCATCCACCGCGAGCCGCGCATCCTGCCGCCGCCCGATGATCATGTGCATTGAGCGGGAGTACGCTGCCAGGCGACTTGCGGCCCTGCGCCGGTCAGACCGCCTTGACCAGCGACTTGGTGTAGATGCGGTAGGTGCCGATGCCGCGCGACACGATGTCGCCATCCAGCGCGTCTAGCGTCACTTTCACCGAGACATAGGCCAGTGTCTTGCCGATGTGATCCGGCGTGGCCGAGGCAAACAGAATCCCGGTGCCGACGGCACGCATGAAGTCCACCGTGAGCGTGACCGTGACAGAGGACTGGATGAGCTGTTCGCTGCCCGGAATCGGTCGGTCGATCAGCGATCTGCCCCCGATCGCATCGAGGAGGGTCAGAGGCACGCCACCGTGCAGCACGCCATGGGGGTTGAGGTGGTCGCGCCGTATGGGCAGCCTGAAATACAGGCCGTTTTCTCCGTGCAGGATGTCGTAGCCCACGAGCTGCTGGAACGGCCCGTGAGAATAGGTGGCGGACGGCAGGACTGCCGGTGTGGTCACGCTGGATCGACCTTGAAATAGTCCGGCTTGCCAGCAGGCCAGAACTCGCCCCACAGCAGCATCCCGCCCTCGACGTTGAGCACTTCGCCGGTGATGAACTTGCCGGAAGGGGCGGCCAGATAAACCACCGCCTCGGCGATGTCCTGCACGTCGCCGGCCCGCTTCATCGGATTGCACGAGTAGAAGGTTGCCACATTCTCCTCTCGGTAGTTGTTGAAACCGTTGCTTTCGATGGCGCCGGCGCCAATGCAGTTCAGGCGTATGCCGTGCTCTGCCCATTCGATGGCCAGCGTGCGCGACAGCGCGATGACGCCCGCGCGCGAGGCGGTCGTGTGCGCCATGCCCGTGAGACCCCGGTCGATGGCTGCGGTGATGTTGACGATGTTGCCGGGTCGGCCCTGTTCCACCCAGCGTTTGGCCGCTCCCTGCATCATGTACCAACTGCCGTTGAGGTTGGTGTCGATCACCGCGTTCCAGCCCTTGACGCTGAAGTCCATCGCATGGGCGGCAAACTGGCCGCCGGCGTTGTTGACCAGCACGTCGACGCCGCCGAAGCGTTCCCACACGGCACTGAGCATGGCGTCCACCTGCTCGGGCTCGCGGATGGTCATCGGGTAGGTCAATACCTCGCGGCCCGACAAGGCCCGCAGTTTTTCGGCGCAATCCTCGAGTTTGTCGGCCTTGCGCCCGCAGATGGCGAGCGTGGCGCCCAGCCGCGCGAACAGGAAGGCAATCGCCTTGCCGATGCCGCTGCCGGCGCCCGACACCAGTACCACCTTGCCGGCGAACAGGTCATCGCGGTAGACCGTCGGGAGCGCGGCCAGGGCTTCGTCGCCCGGGCCGAACTTGGGGTGTTGCGTCTCAGCCGATTTCATGCGCTCACCTTGAAGTAATCGGGTTTGGCGATGGTCCAGACTTCGCCCCAGAGCACGCCGCCGCCGTCCACCGTGAGCAGCTCGCCGGTGATGAACTTGCCGCTGGGTGCGCTGAGGTAGACCGCGGCCTCGGCCACGTCCTGCACGTCACCGACATGCTTCATCGGGTTGGCTCCGGCGAAGGCCTTCACCGCCTCGGGGGAGTACTGACGGAAGCCGGTGCTGGCGATCGCCCCCGGCGCGATGCAATTGACGCGGATGCCATGCTGCGCCCACTCCACGGCAACGGTTTTGGACAGGTGGGTCACGGCGGCGCGCGCAGCGCAGGTGTGCGCCACGCCCGGCATGCCCCGCTGGAAGGTGGCGACGATGTTGACGATGTTGCCTTGCGTGCCGGTGTCGCGCCAGCGGCGAGCCAGCGCATGCATCATGTACCAGGTGCCGTTCAGGTTGGTGTCTATCACCGCCTTCCAGCCCTTGACGCTGTAGTCCAGCGCCCGCTGCGGGAATTGCCCGCCGGCGTTGTTGACGAGCACGTCTATGCGTCCGAAGTGCAGCCACGCCACGTCGATCAACTGTTCCACCTGCTCGGGCTCACGGATCGTCATGGGTTGCACCAGCACGTCAGGGCTGCCGAGCCGGCGCAGCCATTCGGCGCAGGTCTCTAGCTTGGCTGGGTCGCGCCCGCAGATGACCAGCTTGGCGCCCAGGCGCGCGTACAGGAAGGCGATGGCCTTGCCGATGCCGCTGCCGGCGCCGCTGACCATCACCACCTGCCCATCGAAGAGTCCGGGCTGGTAGACGGTGGGGCGGGTTGCGAGGGCTTCGTCGTCGAAGCCGAAGGTAGTGTCTTCTGTCATGTTGTGCCCTCAGAATCGGAAGATGCCGTAATGTGGGTCGGCGATCGGGGCGTGGGCGGCGGCTGACAGCGCCATGCCCAGTGCGTTGCGCGTGTCCGTGGGGGCCAGCAGGCCGTCGTCCCACAAGCGCGAGGTGGCAAAGTAGGCGTTGGATTCGCGTTCGGCTTTCTCGTACACGCGCTGGCGCAACTGCGCCATCTCGGCCTCATCGGGTGTGTGACCATTGCGGCGCAACTGGGCAATCTTCACATCGGCCAGGGTGTTGGCAGCCTGGTCCGGCCCCATCACGCCCATGTGAACGTTGGGCCAGGCCCAGATCATGCGCGGGTCCCAGGCGCGGCCGCACATGCCATAGTAGCCCGCGCCGAATGCCGCGCTGGTGATCACGGTGAACTTGGGCACCTCGCTGCCAGCCTGCGCCATCAGCATCTTGGCGCCGTCCTTGGTGATGCCTTCCATTTCGTAGCTGCGGCCTATCATGTAGCCGGTGGTGTTTTGCAGGAACAGGAGCGGCGTGCGGTTCTGGTTGCACAGCGAGATGAAATGCGCCGCTTTCTTGGAACTGTCGCTGAACAGCACGCCGTTGTTGGCCAGGATGCCGACACGGTAGCCCCAGATGTAAGCATAGCCGCAGACCAGCGTCGTGCCGTAGGCGGGCTGGTATTCGTGGAAGCGGCTGCCATCCACGATGCGGGCGATGAGTTCGCGCTGGTCAAACTGCACCCGGTGGTCGGGCGAGACGATGCCCAGCATCTCGTCGGGGTCGTAGTAGGGCGGCTCGGCATCGCGCTCGGGCAGATAGCTCTTCGTCGCTGGCTTGAACTGCGCGACGATCTCGCGGCAAATCGCGATGGCGTGGGCTTCGTTGTCGGCTGGGTAATCGACCGTGCCGGATACCTGGGTGTGTAAATCACAGCCTCCGATCTCGTCGGCGGTGTGCTCCTCACCGGTGGCGGCCTTGACGAGCGGTGGACCGCCGAGGAACACGCCGCCGGCGCCACGCACGATGATGCTGTAATCGCACAGTGCCGGGATGTAAGCGCCGCCGGCGGTGCAGTGGCCGAACACCATCGCGACCTGCGGCACGCCGGCCTTGGACAGCAGGCATTGGTTGCGGAACACCCGGCCACCTTCGATGTACACGCCTGACAGTTCTTCAAGGAAGGCGCCGCCGCTGTCGCACAGATGCAGGACCGGCAACTGGTTCTCCAGCGCGATGTCCAGCAGGCGTGCCAGCTTGCGCGGTGTCAATGTGTACCAGACACCGCCTTTGACGCTGGAATCGTCGGCGTGGATCAGCACCTCGCGGCCACTGACCACGCCGAGACCGGTGATCACGTTGGCACCCGGGACCTCGCCGTTGTAGTCCTCGCAAGCAGCCAGCGCCGAGAACTCAAGAAAGGGCGTACCGGGATCGAGTAGCAAGTCCAGCCGTTCACGTACCAGTAATTTGCCCTGCGCGCGCACGCGCTTGATCTCATGCGGCGGACGTTGGTGGCGCGTGATTTCCATGCGCTCGCGAAAATTCGCGACAATGGCGCTCATGGCTTGATGGTTTCGCCGGAACGCTTCGGATGCGGTGTCGATGCGGGAGTCGATGCGTTTCATCAATCAGTTCTCAGAGGTCTTGCAGCGTCACGAGGGTGGACTTGAGAGCGAAGGTGTTGCCGATGGCAAAGTGCACCGCCTTGACCCGGGCATCGCGCGGTGCCGTCAGCGTGGTTTCCAGCTTCATGCTTTCGATCACGATGAGCGGTTGACCAACGTGCACGGCATCACCGACGGCCACATGAACCGCGATCACCGTGCCGGGCATCGGTGCCTGCAGAAAGTCGGAAGCGGCACCGGCCCGGTCGCCACCGGAAGGTACGCTGAGATCAATCACCTCGACCTCGAGGGCGCCGGTGGCCGCGCTATGCACGAATCGGCTGTCGCCCCGTGTGGCGATCCAGACGGCTTGCGAGCGCTGATCCACGGCTACCCGCCAACGGCCATCAGTCAGCGCCTTTCCCTGCATCTCGAATTTGCGTTCGCCATGGCTGACGTGGAACACGCCATTCGCTCCACGTGTTACCACGAGGTCATGGACCTGGCCATTGATGACATAGCGGCGGCGCATCGTCAATTCCTCCAGGGTCCCATGGCGGCGTGCATCGCGGGAATGGCGTGCACGGCGCGCAACAGTTCGCGGTCGGCGAGCACCGCCGATGCCAGTACCAGGTCGATGTCATCGGGTGTGAGAGACTCGCGCAGCTCGTCGGCACAGCGTGCCAGCATGCCGGTGTCGGCCTGCCCAGCACGGAACTCGGCATGGCGCAGTACCCGCGTGAGGTAGCGTGCGTTGGTGGTCAGACCCAATAGCACCGATTGCTCAAGCGCCAGGATGGAGCGTTCGATAGCCTGTGCACGCGTGTTGCCATGGCAAATAATTTTGGCGATCATGGGGTCAAATGCAGTGCTCACCGCCTGACCTTCGCGCACGCCGGCATCAACCCGCACGCCGGGACCGGATGGCGGCCGCCAGCACAGGATGTCACCGGTGGCGGGGCGGAAATCATGCTCGGCATCTTCGGCGTAAAGCCTGCATTCGATGGCGTGACCAAGCCGCACGATGTCCGCCTGGGTGTAGCCGAGCGGCTCACCCTGGGCAACGCGCACCTGTTCGCGAACGAGGTCATAGCCCGTGACCATTTCGGTGACCGGGTGTTCGACCTGCAGACGCGTGTTCATCTCAAGAAAGTAAAACTCGCCACCGGCGCCGTAGATGAACTCCACGGTGCCTGCGCCGCGATAGTTGGCGGCGCGGGCAATGCCGGCCGCGGCTTCGCAGATATCGTGGCGCTGCGCCGGTGAAAGGGCCGGGGAGGGGGTTTCTTCAATGATTTTCTGGAAGCGCCGCTGCACTGAACATTCACGCTCCCAGAAATGCACCAACTGGCCATGCGCGTCGCCCATCACCTGCACCTCGATGTGTCGCGGGCGCTCCATATAGCGTTCGACAAACAGCCGACCGTCGCCAAAATAGCGCTCACCTTCGCGCCGTGCGGTCTCGATCTCGCGATCCAAAACGGACAGGTCACGCACGATGCGCATGCCCTTGCCGCCACCGCCGGCTGAAGGCTTGATCAGCAGCGGCGCGCCGAGCGCCCTGGCGCGCTCGACGAAGCTGGCCGGGTCATCGTCCTCGATGGCGCTCGGCGCTACCGGAAAGCCGCGTTTGGCGACGAAGTTGCGCGCGCGCACCTTGTCGCCCATCAGTTCGATGGTGTCCGAACGCGGGCCAATGAAGATGATGCCAGCAGCGTCTAGCGCACGCGCAAACGCAGCGTTTTCAGACAGGAAGCCGTAACCGGGATGCACCGCCTGTGCCCCGCTGTGCCGACACGCTTCGACCAGCTGCGCGATATCGAGGTAGGCAGCCACGGGTGTCGAGCCGTGCAATTCGACCGACTCGTCAGCCTCCAGCACGGCCGGGCTATCGGCGTCCACCGCGTGGTGGGTCACCACGGTGGCGAGCCCCATGCCCTTGAGTGTGCGCAGGATCCGCAGCGCGATCTCACCACGGTTGGCGATCAGAACTTTTTGAAACACGGGCGGGACCCAGTTGTACGGCGGGTGACGGTCAATGCATGCAACGGCGTCTGGTGTCAATCGAGCACGGGGATGGGGTCGGACACGCGCTCGAAGCGGGAGTTTTTGGCGTCCGAACGCAACACGAGCACGCTGCTCGGCGAGTGCCGGTCATTGGGGCCAAAACTGATTGGAGAAGCCAGCCCATCGGTGCTGAAGTTCTTGGTTGTTTCCAGCTTCTCGACGACACAGGCGCGGGTCAGCGCTTTACCACAACGGCGGATCGCATCTTCCATCAACAGCGCACCGACATAGGCCGTGATCGAATAGCGGTTGAGCAACTTCTGCTCGTCAGCTGACAGGTACTTCTGTGCCAGCCCGATGAACTTGGCCATGCCCGGGACCGACAGGTCGGTCAGAGGTGGGACATAGTCGGCGACGAAGTAGCCATCGCCCGCAGCGCCGGCGAGGGCCTGCACAGGGGTCAGGTGGGCCGAGTGCACCGCGAGGATGGTCATCGGCATCTGGTTCTTGGCGGCTTCCTTCATCAGCATGGAGTGTTCGGCGACTACGCCGCCTGACGCGAGGAAGGTCGCACCCGCCCGCTTCAGGCTCAGCATCTCGGCCGAAAAGTCCTTGGTGCCACGCTTGAAGGCGATCTCGGATACGCTGTTGAGTCCCAGTTCCTTGACCGCCTTCTGGTAGCCGCAACGCACATCGTTGCCAAATTCATCGTCCTGATAGACCAGTGCAAACTTTTCTTTTTGCAGCTTCTTGGCTGCCACCAAGTACTTCATGCCAGCGCTCAACTCCTGACAATAGGTCGGGCCAATCACGAATACAGTTTTATTTGGTGGCGTGAAATGTGCTGCCGCCACGGCCATGCCGTTGATGGTTGGCAAGTGCTGTTCGTTGATGTAGGGCAGCATGGCCTGCAGCATGGCTGAACCCGAGGTGCCGATCAGGCCGAAAATGCCTTCCACTTCGACTAAGCGCTTGACCCCCTGCACGGCGCGCTGGGGCACGTAGCCATCGTCGTCCTGGCGAATCTCGACTTTGCGGCCGTTGATGCCGCCACGGGCATTGACATCCTGTTCCCATACCCGCAAGGCGGCCATATGGGCCTTGCCCAGCAGGCTAGGGGGGCCGCTGACGGGCGTCACCGAGCCGAGGACGATTTTGGTGTCGGTCACGCCGGGGTCGGCAGCGGCGGCGGTCGTGGCCGTCATGCCGATGACCATGCTGAGCAGACTGGTGGCGGCATATCGAAAGTATTTGCGTGTCATGAAAAGGCACTCCTGGTTGAGAAATGGGGGTGGGGCTAGTGGCGCGTCGTCAGGATCACTTGGTGCTCAAAAATTCAGAGGCTCGCTCGAATTTCCCGGCGCTGGCATTCGCTTTGAGCAAAATAGGGCGGGTCCCCGACTGTCGAATATTGGGCCCGAAGGTCAAGGGGGCCATGATGCCGTCGCTGGTGAAGTTTTTGGTCTGCTCAAGCTTCTCAACCACGCAGGCACGCGTGAGGTTTTTGGCACAGGCGTTGAGCGCTGATTCGAGCAACTGGACACCCACATAGGCGGTCAATGAATACCGGTTCATGCCCTTGACCTCATTGGCTGAAAAGTATTTGTAGGTCAGTGCGGTGAGTTTGCCGATGCCCTGGGTTTCAGTGTCGGTCACTGGAGGCACATACTCGGCGACGTACATGCCGTCCGCTGCCGGGCCGGCCAGGGCCAGCACCGCAGGCAGATGCGAAGGGTGAGCGGCCAGGCGCACGACTTGCATCTGGTTCTTCGCGATCTCTTTGAGCATGGCGGCGGTTTCGGTGATGATGCCGCCGGTCAGCACAAAGGTGGCGCCGGCGCGCTGCACGCTCAACACCTCGGCGGAAAAATCCTTCGCTCCGCGTTTGTAGGCAACTTCGATGCTGCTTTTCAAACCGAGCTCTTTCAGGGCCTGGTCGTAGCCACACTTGACATCGACGCCATAATCATCCTCCTGAAATATCAGGCCGAACTTGGAGCCCTGCAGCTTCTGGGATGTCACCAGATGCTTCATGCTGGCAGAGACCTCCTGGCAGTAAGTTGCACCGATATTGAACAGCGTCTTGCGCGGTGGGTTGAAGTGGGCGCTGTTGACCGCGATGTGGTTGATCGCGGGGATCTTCTGCTCGTCGATGATGGGCAGCATGGCCAGCAACTGCGATGAGCCGGAGACTCCGATCAAGCCAAAGATATGATCAACATCAATCAGCTTTTTGAGGCCCTGGACGGCGCGCTGCGGCACATAGCCGTCGTCCTCGATGCGAATGTCGACCTTGCGTCCGCCGATGCCGCCGCGCGCATTGACGTCTTGTTCCCAGACTTTCAAGGTCGTGGCAATTGCCTTGCCGATGATGCTGGGCGGGCCGCTGAGCGGCATCACGGCACCGAGCACGAGTTTGTCGTTCGTGACCCCGGGGTCTGCCGCCAGTGCGCTGCCGAAGGTCAGTGTGGCGAGTGCGCTGAGGCAAAGGCGCTGGGTCAGCTTCTGTAGTGTTCGCATCTCAGGTCTCCTGTGGAATAAGCAGCGCGTGTGCTGCGGGGTCAGAAACGGAAGGGCCAGTGGGTCCAGTAATGCTTGATGTCGCGCCATCGGCCCATCAGGCCATCGGGCTCAAAACGCAGGAACAACACAATCGCGAGCCCATAAATGACGCCTTTGATCTCATAGGCGGCAGTGGAGCCCGACCCGCCGAAGCTGGCGCCGATCATGCCGAATACGAAGCCCAGGCTCTCATTGAGCAGGACGATGAAAGCCGTGCCGAGCAAGGCTCCGGCCACCGAACCCAGGCCACCCACGATGAGCATGGAGAGCGCCTCGATCGATATCAGCAGGCTGAAGCTGTCCACGTTCAGGTAGCGTGTGTAGTAGGCCAGCAAGCCCCCGGCGATGCCGGTGTAGAAGGCGCTGACCATGAACGCCAGCAACTTGTAGCGCACCAGGTTGACGCCCATGGCCTTGGCGGCGATGTCGTGCTCCCGAATCGCCAGGAACGCCCGGCCAATGCGGCTGCGCAGGATGTTCAGGGTGACGAAGGTGAACACCACCACAAAGGACAGCACCACGTAATAGTAGCCACGCTCGGCCCCCAGCGCCTGGCCGAACAGGGAGGGCTGCGGCACCGTCAGGCCCTCCGAGCCGCCGGTGAGACTGCCGCCGTTGAGGATCAGGTGGTTGATGATCACGGCGAACGCCATCGTCGTGATGGCCAGGTACAGCCCCTTGAGGCGCAGCGACGGTATGCCCACGATGATCCCGGCGACGGCAGCGCTCACGCCGCCGGCGAAGATGGCCGCCAGCATCGGCCAGCCAAGTTTGCCGGCCACGATACCGGCCGTGTAGGCGCCGACCGCCAGAAAGCCCGAGTGCCCGAGCGAGATCAGCCCGGTGGTCCCGGTCAGCAGGTTCAAGCCCAGTACCCCCACCGCCGTGATCAGCAGCAGCAGAATGACGGAGACATAGTACTTGGACAGCAGCAGTGGCGCGGCCGCCAGCAGCGCTACCAGCAGGCACGACCAGACGATGACAGGGACCGAGTCGGTCAGCGCCAGCAGTTGACGATAGTTTTGTTTGAAATTTCCGCTACGCATCAGACACGCTCGATATCAGGTTTGCCGAACAGGCCATAGGGTCTGACCATAAGAACGACGAGGATCAAAACAAAACCGGCGATCTCCTTCATGCCGCGGCCGATATAGCCTTCCGACAGATTCTCGACCACCCCGATCAGGATGCCGCCGAGTGCGGCACCGAACACCGAGTCCAGCCCGCCCAAAATGACCGCCGGAAAGCTGCGCAGACCGGTCGTCCACATGCCGGGATTGACATCGTAGATCACGCCGATCAACACGCCGGCAATGGCGGCGAGACCGGCCGACAGGGCCCAGGACAAGGCGAAGATGCGCTTGACATTGATACCCATCAGCAGGGCTGCAGTTTGGACGTTGGCGGTGGCACGCATGGCGATACCGACCCGTGAATAGCGAAAGAAGGTCCACAGGCCGAGCAGTACGGCCGCCATCAGCCCAACGGCATACAGCTGCGCCGGATACAGGCCCGCCGGACCGATCCTGATGACCTCCGTTGGCAGGCCGGCATTGAGCGGCATGGGGTCGGCGCCCCAGATCAGCACCACCACCGAGCGCAGGATCACGGCGAGGCCAATGGTCACCATCACCGTGGAAAACACCGGCTGACCGAGCATCGGACGGATCAGCAAGACCTCGATCAGCAGGCCGATCAGCACCGAAGCGACGGTCGTCAGCAGCAGCATCGGCCAGAAGCCAAATTGGAAGGTGCCGGCCAAGGTGAAGGCGATGTAGGACACCAGCATCATCAGCTCGCCCTGGGCGAAGTTCACCACGCCGGTGGCGCGGTAGATCATGGCAAAGCCCATGCCGATGAAGCCGTAGACCAGGCCGACGGCGATGCCGGAAATGACCAGTTGCAGAAAATAGTCCATCAGCCCGCCCCTCCACCGTAGATGATCGCGATCTCTTTCGCGAAGGTTTTTTCGATGACGTTGCGGCGCACCTTCTGGGTGGCGGTGAGTTCGCCGTCGTCGTGGTCGAGTTCCTTCTCCAGAATCAGGAACTTGCGGATGTTTTCGACCCGGGCAAACAGCTTGTTCACGCGCTTGACGTCCTCGTCAATCAGTTCGCGCACCTCGGGCAGCAAGGCCAGGCTCTTGTAGGTGGTGTATGCCAGCTTGCGCTCCTGTGCCCACTTGCCCACTGTTTCGTAGTCGACCTGGATCAGCGCCGCCAGATAGTGACGCCCGTCACCCAGAACGATGGCTTCGCGCACATACAGGCTGTCCTTGAGCGCGTTTTCGATCTCGGACGGTGCGATGTTCTTGCCGCCACTGGTGATGATGATGGCTTTCTTGCGGTCGACGATCATCAGCTCGCCGTTGTCAGCCAGCGCCACGATGTCGCCCGTGTGTAGCCAGCCGTCGATCACGGTTTTGGCGGTGGCGCTCTCGTCGTGGAGATAGCCCTTGAACACGGCGGGGTGCTTGACGATGAGCTCGCCGTCGTCGGCGATCTTCCAATTCAGGCCGTCGATGGGCAGGCCTGTGGCGCCCAGTTTGACAGCTTTTTCATGCTGGAAGAAGATCACGCCGCCGGACTCGGTCATGCCGTAGACCTGGTACACCGGAATGCCTAGAATACGGAAGAACTTCAGTACCTCGGGCGAGACGCTGGCGCCGCCACAGAAGCCGCACTGCATGCGGTCCAGGCCGATGAATTTCTGCAGATTGCGAAACATCAGCAACCACAGCACGAAGAAGTGCAGGCGATCCGGCAGGCTGCGCTCGCCCCCTTGCGCCTCGACCTTTTCGAACAGACGACGCCCGGCATCGAGGCAATGCTTGAAAGCCCAGCGCTGAAAGCGCGAGGCGTCCTGCATGCGGATCAAAATGCCTTGCTGCAGCTTTTCCCAGATGCGCGGCACACCCAAAAACACCGTGGGTGCGATCTCGCGCAGATTGACGGCCACCGTGTCGATCGATTCGGCGTAGTTGACCACACCGCCGGTGAGCAGGTGCAAGACCGTCGAGAAGGCACGCTCGGCCACGTGGCACAACGGTAGGTAGCAGACCACCTCGTAGTTTTGGCGGTCCAGTTTGAAATGGGTTTTGAGCTTGTCAACGGTGACGATCAGGTTGCGGTGCGAGAGCATCGCCCCCTTGGGGGGGCCGGTAGTGCCCGAGGTATAGACCAGCATGCAGGTGTCGTCGGGCTGGGTGTCCTCGATGGCGCGATCAAAGGTGCCCGCGTGCTGGGCCGATGCCGCAGCGTATTGGTCGCCAAGCTCGAGCACGTCGTCGAACGACATCAGCTGGTCGTGCTTGTAGCCGCGCATCCCCTTCATGTCGGCGCAGATGATCTTCACCAGGTCGGGCAGGCCGGTGGCGTGCTTGTCCATGGCGTCGAGCACCTTGTCGACCTGCTCCTGGTCGCCGCAGACCACGAACTTGCTGTTCGAGTGGTGCACGATGTATTGCAGCTCCGGCCACGGGTTGGTGGGGTAGATGCCGACCACAATGCCACCGATGGCCTGCGTCGCCAGATCGGAGAACATCCAGTGGGGGCTGTCCTCGCTGGCAATGGCCAGGCGGTCCCCCTTTTCGAATCCGAGGGCCTTCAGGCCGTGAGCGAAGCGGCGAGCGGTCTCCAGATAGTGCTGCCAGCTCATGCGGTTCCAGATGCCGTAGTCCTTCTCGCGAAACGCGAGCGCATCCGGAAAGCTCTGAGCCCAATGCTTGAGCAGCTTGGGCAGGGTGGTGTTGCCGTCGCGCAGCGAGGCGCCCAGGTTGTCGATCACGCGGCCTCCTTGGTTTTGCTGCCCAGGTAGGCGTCGATCACGGCCGGGTTGGCCGATATCTCGGCCGGCGTGCCCTCGCCGATCTTGCGGCCGAAGTTGAGCACGCAGACGCGGTCGGAGATGTCCATCACGATGCCCATGTCATGCTCGACCATGAGGACCGAAATGCCGAGTTCGTCGCGGATGTCAAGCACGAAGCGGGCAATGTCTTCGGTCTCCTCGCTGTTCATGCCAGATACCATTTCGTCCAGCAGCAGCAACTTGGGCTCGGTGGCCAGTGCGCGCCCCAGCTCGACCCGCTTTTGCAGGCCATAGGACAGGGTGCCCACCGGCATGTCGCGAATTTCCTCGATTTCGAGAAAGTCGATGATCTCTTCCACCTTGCGACGATGTTCGAGCTCTTCGCGCCGCGCCCGTCCGAAGAACCACGAGGCATCCAGCACGTTGGTGGCCATGTGGCAGTGGCGGCCGACCAGCAGGTTGTCCACCACGCTGGCATGTTTGAACACCGCCAGGTTCTGGAAGGTCCGACCGATGCCGATGGCGGCCAGGCGGTGCGCCGGCATGCCGGTGATGTCGCGGCCATCGAAATGCACGGTGCCGCTGCTGGGCTTGACGACGCCGCTGATCATGTTGAAGGTGGTCGTCTTGCCGGCCCCGTTGGGGCCGATCAGGGAATAGATTTCACCGCGCCGGACGTGAAAACTGACACCGGCAACGGCTTCGACGCCGCCGAAGCGCTTGGACAGGGTTTCGACCCTTAGCAATGTGTCGTTCATGTTTTTTTCTCTCAGGACAGCCAGCGCTTGCGCCGCTTGTAGTGCTTCACGTCGCGCATGTTCTTGCGCGATCCGCCTTCGCCGAAGCCGAGGTAGAACTCGCGCACGTCGTCGTTGCGCAGCATCTTGTCGGCCTCACCGTCGAGCACCACGCGGCCGTTTTCCATGATGTAGCCATAGTCGGCAATGGCCAGCGCCATCTGCGCGTTCTGCTCCACCAGGAGAATGCCCATGCCTTCTTGACGGCACAGGCGGGTGATGATTTCGAAAATCTCTTCGCTGATCTGTGGCGCCAGACCGAGCGTGGGCTCGTCGAGCATCAGCAGTTTCGGGGACGACATCAGCGCGCGGCCGATGGCCACCATCTGCTGTTCGCCGCCTGACAGGTAGCCCGACACCGTGCTGCGTTTTTGCACCAGACGCGGGAACAGCCCATACACCATCTCCATCTGGCGCCTGGCGTCGGTCAGACTGCGCGTGTAGCCGCCCATCACGAGGTTTTCCTCGACAGTCAACTGGTCGAACAGGCGGCGCCCCTCGGGCACCATGACCACGCCGGCGCGCACGATTTCGTCCGGCGCCAGGCCGGTCAGCTGGCGGTTTTCAAACGTGATCTGGCCACCCTTGATCTCACCGTCTTCCGGATACAGCACGCCCGAAATGCCTTTGAGCGTGGTTGATTTTCCGGCCCCGTTGGAACCGAGCAGGGCTACTATGCGACCTTTGCCGACGGCCAATGAGGCCTCTCGCACCGCCTCGATGGTGTTGTCGTAAACGATCTGGACATTGGTGAGATTCAGCATGACAGGCCGTTCCTTGCGCCGTGCTGCAGGGGCTCAACCATTGAACGGGTCTGCCGGTCGAGCGTAGTGGAGGGGTGCGCCAGGATGGCAGCCGCAGTCGTGCAGACCTTCGGCTCGGATGGGCCGGATTCATGGGTGCGACCATGGCCTCTGGTTTCCAGGGTACCGGTCGGGGGGGCAGTGAATTTTCTCAAAGTTTGTCCCGTGTTGGCCGTGTTGGGTAGGCGGCTTGCCTGCCTTGTGCCTTGCCGTTCTGCGAGGTATGCATCATGTCTTGTTTATAGGTACTAATCTAACGATAGTTAGGTTTGCGTCAACTCGGGAAATCCCTATGCCGGTGCCGACGACTCCGGTTGCGAGTGCGAGCGGCAACTTCTGCCCAGGCTCGCTTCCGAATGGGAGCCGATGATTCAGCGTCTCTCGGCTACATCCCCGCGTAGTTCGGCCCGCCGCCGCCTTCGGGCGTGACCCAGACGATGTTCTGCGTCGGGTCCTTGATGTCGCAGGTCTTGCAGTGCACGCAGTTCTGGGCGTTGATCTGCAGCCGGTCCGAGCCGTCGTCGTTCTTCACGAACTCGTAGACGCCGGCCGGGCAGTAGCGGCTCTCGGGGCCGGCGTATTTCGCCAGGTTGATCTGCACCGGCACGCTGGCGTCCTTGAGCGTCAGGTGCGCGGGCTGGTTTTCTTCGTGGTTGGTGTTGCTGACGAATACGCTGGAGAGCCGGTCGAAGGTGAGCTTGCCGTCTGGCTTGGGGTAGCTGATCTGCGGCATCTCGGCGGCCGGGCGCAGGGTGGCGTGGTCGGCCTGGGTGCGGTGAATCGTCCAGGGCGGACGCTTGATGCCGAGCCTGGGCAACAGCCACTGTTCAATGCCGGTCATCAGGGCGCCGACGAGGCTGCCTTTCTTGAACCACTGCTTGAAGTTGCGCGACTGGTCGAGTTCGGTGTGCAGCCAGCTGTTTTCGAACGCAGCGGGGTAGGCGCTGAGTTCGTCGCCGCTGCGTCCGGCGGCCAGGGCTTCAAACGCGGCCTCGGCGGCCAGCATGCCGCTCTTGATGGCGGCGTGGCTGCCCTTGATGCGTGCGGCGTTCAGGTAGCCGGCATCGCAGCCGATCAGCGCGCCGCCCGGGAACACGGTCTTGGGCAGGCTGAGCAGGCCGCCGGCGGTGATGGCGCGCGCGCCGTAGCCGATGCGCTTGCCGCCTTCGATGTGGGCGCGAATGGCCGGGTGGGTCTTCCAGCGCTGCATTTCCTCAAAGGGGCTGAGCCAAGGGTTTTTGTAGTCGAGTCCGGTGACGAAGCCAAGCGTGACCTTGCCTCCTTCCAAGTGGTAGAGAAAGCCGCCGCCGTAGGTCTGGCTGTCCATCGGCCAGCCGGCCGTGTGCACCACCCGGCCGGGTTGGGCGCGGGCCGGGTCGATCTCCCACAGTTCCTTGATGCCGATGGCATGGCTTTGCGGATCGCGGCCGTCGTCGAGCTTGTATTTGGCGATGAGCTGCTTGCCCAGGTGGCCGCGCGCGCCTTCGGCAAAGATGGTGTACTTGGCGTGCAACTCCATGCCGAGCTGGAAGCCGTCGTGCGGCTGGCCGTCCTTGCCAATGCCAAGGTTGCCGGTGGCTACACCTTTGACCGAACCGTTGTCGTTGTACAGCACCTCGGCGGCTGTGAAGCCGGGGAAGATTTCCACGCCCAAGCCTTCAGCCTGCTCGCCCAGCCATTGGGTCAGGGCGTCCAGGCTGATGACGTAGTTGCCCTCGTTGTGGAAGCAGTCGGGCACCAGGAAGTTGGGCGTGCGCCTGGCACCGGTTTCGCTCAGGAAAAGCACGTCGTCACCGGTGACGGGTTGGTTCAGCGGTGCGCCCAGCTCCTTCCAGTTGGGGAAGAGTTCGTTCAGCGCGATCGGATCCATGACCGCGCCGGAGAGAATGTGAGCACCGGGCGCGGAGCCTTTTTCCAGCAGCACCACCGAGACGTCCTCGCCTTTTTCTGCCGCGAGCTGCTTGAGGTGGATGGCCGTGGCCAAACCGCCGGGGCCGGCGCCCACCACCACCACGTCATATTCCATCGCTTCGCGGGGGCCGTATTGATCGAGCAGGGAGGTGGGCTTCATGCGGAGAGAATCAAAAAAGTTGGCGGCCCTGGGGCCGAAGTTGACGAAAGGGAGCGGTTCAGGGGCTGTTGTCGGCCGGCAGCGGTGGTGCGGTGCGCGGTGCGCCGTCACGTTTGTAGACCATGACCGTGCGCTTGAACGTGCAGACAATGACGCCGCTCTGGTTGTAGCCTTCGGTTCGTACCGTCACGACGCCGACATTGGGACGCGACCGTGACTCGCGCTTGTCCAGCACCGTGGAGCGGGAGTAAATCGTGTCGCCTTCGAACAACGGATGCGGCAGCCGGACTTCGTCCCACCCAAGGTTGGCCATGACGTTTTGCGAGACATCGCTCACCGTCTGCCCCGTCACGAGGGCCAGCGTGAGGCAGGAGTTGACAAGCGGGCGGCCGAACTCCGTCTGCGCGGCGTAGTGGGCATCGAAGTGCAGCGGAGCCGTGTTTTGCGTCAGCAACGTGAACCAGATGTTGTCGTTCTGGGTCAGGGTGCGGCCGAGGGCATGCCGATACTCGTCGCCGACCTCGAAGTCTTCATAGAACCGGCCGCGCCAGCCTTCCTTGACAGTCATTTGCTGCTCCTGAGGCGGGTTGTCCAATTTGAGAGTCCCCAGACGCAGCCAGTCAGCGTGCCACTGGGCCACATAGGCGACATGAGGACTATTGCCGTCAGTCCCTCAGCCCGGCCTGTCGAAGTTGCCGGCAATGCATCGCGGTTATGCTTTGTCATGCGTGAGGATTCCATCGAACACGATCGCTGTGATTTGGCGTGAGAAGTCCTGAAAAGAGCCGCGCTGGGGGTTGTACCATTCGACGGTCCAGTTCAATGCGCCAATCACGAAAAGCCGAATCATGGCGGTGTTGGTGTCCGGGCGCAATTCGCCGCTGGCGAGCGCTGATTCGAACAGCCGATCCCAGTAGTCTGCGTAAGCCCGCCGCACGACCCGGTGGCGATTTTTTGCGCTGGTCGGAATTTGGCCATAGATGCGGATGTTGGCTGACGTGAAGTCGCCATAATGCAGCATTCCCCAGAGATGGCCTTCAATGCCAGCGGCGATTCGGTCTCGCCAGAGTGCACTTTCGGGAAGAGCCCCAATACGGGTGCGCACGGCATCCGCGACGATGGTGATGCCTTTGTCAAGTACTTCGCCCAGGATCTGCTCTTTCGATTCGAAGTGATAGTAGATGCTGCCGGCTTTGACGCCGGCAGCATCCGCAACCTCGCGTAAAGTAGTTGCGGCATAGCCATGATGCCTGAATAGCCGTGCAGCTTCGAGCAGCACGCGTTCGCGTGTAGCGGGGCCATCTACGTCATTTTTGCTGGGTTTTGCGTCTGTATTTGACTTCATATTGACCGTTAGGTAGATTCAAAATACAAATCGTATCAAACCTAGCTTTTGTCGAAGGGCGGCCTCGTGCATGGGCGCGTCGCATGGGGTTATTCAGGGCTTGCATTTGCTCACTTGCCGCCATTGGCCCACTGCCTGAAATCAGGCCGGCGTTTTTCCAGGAAAGCGCTCACGCCTTCTTTGGATTCTGCCGTGTCATAGTACAGGCTCAGCGCTTGAAGTCCCAGGCTGCCGATGCCGCGAATGTGCTCGGTGGATGCGTTGAACGAGCGTTTCGCTATCGCCAGAGCGGTCGGGCTTTTTTCGACAATTTCCTTGCACCAGCGGGCGACTTCGGCGTCGAGCTGGTCGTGGGGCACGACGGTGTTGCATAGACCCATGGCCAAGGCCTCCTGCGCATTGTAGCGGCGGCACATGTACCAGATCTCGCGTGCTTTTTTTTCGCCAACCACATGGCTCAGGTAGGCCGTGCCCCAGCCAGGATCGACCGAGCCAACCTTCGGGCCGACCTGGCCAAACACGGCCTTTTCCGAGGCAATGGTCATGTCGCACAAGGTGGCCAAGACATTGCCGCCGCCAATGGCGTAGCCCTGCACGCGGGCGATCACGGGCTTGGGCACGTCACGAATGGCGCTGTGAAACTCTTCCACCGGGATGCCGATGGTGCCCCGGCCGTCGTACTGGCCGGCATGAGCCGACTGATCGCCGCCGGTGCAGAAAGCACGGTCACCCGTCCCCGTGAGCACAATGGCGGCGATTCGCTTGTCCCAGCCTGCTTTCATGAATGCCTGCAGCAGTTCCTCGACTGTCTGGCCGCGAAACGCATTCATCACGTCGGGGCGGTTGATCGCGATGTAGGCCACCGAGTCGCGTTCTTCGTAGATGATGTCCTTGAATTCCATGAATTTTCCTTGTTTGGTATTTCAACGTCGCATGCCTGCCGACCATGCCCAGGCGTTTACCCAATCATGCTGTATCCACCAGACACTGAAAGAACCTGCCCGGTGACATGACCCGCAGCCTTCGCTGAAGACAGGAATACCACCGCATTGGCAATATCCTGCGGCCGTCCCACCTTGCGCAGCGGCAGCGCCTTGGCGACTTTTTCCAGTTGCTCCGGCGTGAACATGCTGCCGGCATCGATCCACATGCTGCTTCCGCCCACTTCGTCGGTGGTGCTCGGGATCGTGACGCCGGGGCATACCACGTTGCAGCGGATGCCGTAACGTCCGTTTTCCTTGGCGATCGTTTTCATGAAGCTGTTGATGGCGGCCTTGACGCCGCCATACACCGCTTCACGTGGCTCACCTTGTCGGCTGGCGTCGGAACTGATGGAGACGATGGAGCCGGCGTTGCGAGGAACCATGACTTCAAGCGCGGTCTTGGTGCAGTTGAGAACGCCGAGGTAGTTGATGTTGATGATCTTTTGCCACAGGTCGGGGGTCGTCTGCGTGAAGAACATCAATTGGTCCCAGCCGACGTTGTTGACGAGTACATCGACACCGCCGAACTTGTCCGTGGCCGCCTTGAACATGGCTTGCACCTGGTCGAGCTTGGTGACATCGGTCTTGACAACCTGCGCCGACGCCGCGCCGCTCGCCAACGCGAGTTCTGCCGTCTTTTGCGCCTGCTTGTCGTCGATGTCCCCGATGGTGATGTTGGCGCCTTCCGCGGCGAAGCCGAGGACGATGCCGCGGCCAATGTTCGAGCCGCCACCAGTGACGATGACCGATTTACCTTTTAGATCGAGATCCATATTTATTACTCCTTGCGCTTTTGGCGCCACATTTGGGTGGTTGATATTATAACTGTCAAACGGTAGTTAGGTAAAGTGGCCGGATTTTCCTGTGTTTGGTCGTGGGCTTGGCACTACCATGGCAATTCGCTGTGGCAAAAGTTGCCACCGGGTCGATTCAAGAGATGGATGAAAATCCGAAAACAGGATGGGAAGGGCATGATCGGTACGCAACACGCCTGACCGTGCCCCTCCCAAGAGATGGCAATTACTGTTTGTTCTTGGCGAACTCGCCGGATTCTTTCTTCACGATGTCCTGGATCACGTCCTCATACGCCGAGAACCAGTCAGTCTGGGGCACCCACTTGGTGCCATCCCACATGTCGATGCGCGTCTTGCCTCCGCCGCCATGGTCCTTGGCGGTTACCGTCACGGGGGCGATCAGGGCTTCGGCATCAAAGTTTTTCAGACTTTCCAGGCCTTTTTTCATTTTGTCAGGCGTGATGGGCCAGCCGTTTTGCTTGATGGCCAGGCGAGCGCCTTCGAAAACACTGGCATAGATGGCCAGACCGGTGTTGTAGTAGATGTCGTTGAGATGTTTGCGGTCACCGCTGCCCTTGCCCTTCTCATACAGGTCCTTGATGATCTGCTGCATCAGCGGGTGGTTCTGTCCCCCAGCCACGTTGGTGCCGCGCTTGAGGCCTTTTGCGTTTTCCAGACCGATGTTGGCGAGGTCAACTTCGTTGAGCCAGTTGACGGAAAGGTATTTGTCCATCGAAATGCCGTTGCGCTTCATCTCGCGCGCTGCGACAACATGCATGCTGGCCAGATTCCAACTGATCACCCAATCGGGGTTGATACGGCGGATCTGAGTCCAGGCTGCGGATTGGTCATTGCCCGGCATCGGGTTGGGAACCAGCTGTAGTTCAAAGCCCTCTTTGGCCGCGAGCGTCTTCAACACGCCGATCGGCTCCTGCCCGAACGGATAGTCGGGGTAGATGAATGCGATCTTCACGCCCTTGAGGTTGCCTTTGGCCTTGGTTTTGATGTAGTGAATATTGTTGGCCATTTGGCCCCAATAGGTTGGCCCAATGGGGAAAATCCACTTGAACACGTCGCCATCGACCGCATCGCCACGGCCTACGAAAGACTGCACCATCACATTGCCATCCGCCATGGCGCGAGGCAGAACGGCGCGGGAGACCGGAGTCGACAGGAAATCGAAGGCAATGGCGCCCTCGCGTTTCATCTTTTCGTAGCACTCGATACCGCGCTGCGGTTCGTTGCCATGGTCTTGAACCAGGATCTCGATGGGGTGGCCTTCAATGCCGCCTTTTTGGTTAAGGATCTGCGCATAGTCGCGTGCCGCCTGAGAGATCTGCGGCGTGACAAAGCCGTAGGATTTGCTCAGGTCATAACAAAGCGCGAATTTGACGGGCTGGGCTTGCGCCTGTGCAGACTGCAGACCGGCAAGCGCCAATCCCAGACCTGCCACGATAGAAAGTAACTTGGATCTCATGTCTGTTCTCCTAAAAATCGTACGGGTTAAAAGAAGTCCGATGGGCACGCCGTACAGTACGCCCCAAGACTGAACGCGAAACCGGGTATCGACGTAGACAGGGTTTTACCCTCGGTCAGGTCAGCCAGCGCTTGCGCCGGCGATAGTGCTTGATGTCATGGAAATTGTGGCCTTCAGCGCCTCCGAGGTAAAACTCCTGGATGTCCGGGTTTTTCTTCATGGCTTCTGCGTTGTCATGCATCACCACGCGTCCGTTCTCGATCAGGTAGCCATGCGAGACCACGTCCAGCGCGGCAATGGCGTTTTGCTCCACCAGCAGAACGGACAGACCTTCTTCCTTGTTGATGCGCCGGACAATATCAAAAATCTCGGCCACGAGAAAGGGCGCCAGTCCGAGGCTGGGCTCATCAAGCATCAACAGCTTGGGCTGCGTCATCAGGGCGCGACCGATGGCCAGCATCTGCTGCTCGCCGCCTGACAGGTAGCCGGACTGCGCGGTGCGCCGCTGGTGCAAGCGCGGGAAGTAGGTGTAAACCATGTCTTTGTTTCGCAACATGTCCTGGCGGCTACCGCGAACGGCGGAGGCCGCGATCAGGTTCTCGTCAGGCGTCATGTGTTCAAACACGCGCCGCCCTTCCAGCACATGAACGATACCGAGTTTGACGCGCTCCTGAGGCGCCAGCGCATCGATGTTATGTCCCATGAAACGTACCTCACCGCGGGTTACCAGGCCCCGCTCGGGGCGTAGCAAACCGCTGATCGACTTCAGCGTTGTGCTTTTGCCGGCGCCGTTGGCCCCCAGCAGCGCCACCATACCGCCTTGGGGCACATCAATCGACACGCCCTTGATGGCGAGCGACACGTGGTCGTAGATGACCTCGACGTTGTTCAGCGACAGCACCGGTGCAGGGCTCGCTGCGGGGTTGTGCATCAGCGTCGGGGTGGAAGTCAAGTTGTCAGTCGCGTGCATGATGTCATCTTTACTTTCGGGCGTAGCCGAAGGGCCAGACCAGCAGATAGTTGCGCAGGTTCGTGTACATCTTGCCCAGACCCATCGGCTCAACCAGCAGGAACACAATGATCAAGGCACCATAAACCGCATGCGGGATGTGGGCCAGCGTTTCAACGCCGAGCGAGGCACCTGCGAGCTGCGCCAGCCAGCCGATCAGACTGTTCATCAGGCCGGGCATCAACAGAATGAAGGCGGCCCCAAAATAGCTGCCGATGATGCTGCCCAACCCGCCGACAATCACCATGGCCAGCAACTCGATGGATACATTGACGGCAAACTGCTCCGGTGTGGCCGCCCGGTAGAAGGTGAAAATCAGGATGGCGCCGCTGACGCCGCCAATGAAGGACGAGGTCGCGAAAGCCACCAGCTTGTAATACAGGCTGTGCACGCCGATGACGGCCGCGGCGAAGTCCTTTTCACGCACGGCGACGAGCGCGCGGCCAAGCGCGCTGCGGCGCAGATTGAGCATGAAGACTGTCACGAGCAGGCACCAGCCCAGCGCCACGTAATAGAGGCCGGTTTCCGACGTGACGGCCTGACCGAGCAAGCGCATCGCTGGTGCTTGCAGCGTGGCCTGGGAGCCGCCGCTGATGGCGGGCACGTGGGAGATCACCCAGTCCATCACGAACTGCAGGGCCAGCGTGCTGAGCGCCAGATACAGGCCCTTCACGCGCAGCGCCGCGAAAGCGAAAACGATGCCGATGACCGCGGCCATCACGCCGCCGAGCACCACCGCGATCTCCCAGGGGATGCCGTTGCGCGCGCCGTGCACCGCCGTGTAGGCGCCGATGCCCATGATGGCGGCGTAGCCGAAGTGGAACTGACCGGCCCAGCCCAGGATCAGGTTCAAGCCGAGCACAGCCGCAGTCCACACCAGCCAGGGCAGCAGGTGGGTGCTGAGGACGAGCGAGCTCATGGTGAGTGGCGCGGTGATTGCAAAGGCCAGCAGCAAGCCGATCATCCAGCGATCAGCAGGCAGCGGAAAAAGTGCCCGCGCGTCCGCGTAACTGGTGTGAAAAATTCCTGATTGACGAAAAAGCATGGCCTTCAGATCCTTTCAATGTCGTGTCGCCCGAACAGGCCGTGGGGCCGAATCAGGATGGTCAGAATCAGCGTCGCGGCTACCACCAGGTCGCGGCTACCACCGCCAACCAATGGGTCGAGATAGCCTGACGCAACACCTTCAAGAAGACCCAGTAGCAAGCCGGCCAGAATAGCCCCGCCGATGCTGTCAAGACCGCCCAGAACGGCGACGGTCAAGCCCTTGAGTAAAAGCAGCGCCAGCCCTTGATTGACTCCTTGAACCGATCCCCACAACACGCCGGCCGTTGTCGCCAGAACCGAGGACATGGCCCAGGAAAAAGCCACCCCGCGCTCAACCGATATGCCGATTGACCAGGATGCGATGTAGTCATCAGAGATGGCGCGCAGGACAATGCCCCTGCGCGTGCGAAAGAAGAAAAAGAAGATTGCAAACAGTGCCGCGGCAACCACGGCCCCCACCACGTAGGAGCGATTGAGCAGCAGCGGCCCCAGAAACAGCGGTTCGTCGCTGATGCCGATGGACATTGGACGACTTGAGCCGCCCCAGATGGCCATCGTTGTCGCGCGTATGAAGATATCCAGCCCTAGCGTCATCATCAGAATCATGATGATGGGACGGCCCGCCAGTCGGCGCAAGGCCACCCGCTCGATGCCCATGCCGACGAAAAACATCGTCCCCATGGCCAGAGGAATGGCCGTCCACATGGGAAGGCCGATGCCGTTGGCGATGGCCAGAACCACGTAGGCGCCCAGCATGGTCATCGCACCTTGCGCCAGGTTGGGCACAGAGGACGACTTGTAGATGAGCACGATTCCCAGCGCCACCAATGAGTACATCAACCCCGACAGTGCGCCATTGATGGCCAACTCGGCAAACAGTGAAAAGTCCATGATTTAAATCTCCTGCACCGAGAGTTGGCGCTCGATGGTGCCGACCTCCCCGGATTCGTATGTGATCTGCGCCTTCATCGTGACCGTCTTCTGGCCGCCGTAGATCGCGTCAATGATGGGTGCATAACGCTCTTCCACCACGTTGCGGCGCAACTTGCGTGTTCGCGTGACCTCCCCATCATCGGGGTCGAACTCCTTGTGCAGCGACACGAAGTGATGCAGTTTCAGTCCGTCCGGCAGGATGCTGTTGACGCGTTTGACCGCTGCCGTGACCAATTCGATCACCTCGGGGTTTTGCGACAGGTCGGCATAGGACATGTAGGAAATGCCCCGTACCTCGGCCCAATGGCCAACCGGTTCCTTGTCGATGCAGATGATGGCCGCCAGCGTGTCGCGACCGCTCCCGAGCACCGCCACATCCTTGATGTACGGACTGAACTTGAGGCGGTTCTCGATGTAGTTCGGGATGTAGCGTTCGCCTTTGGCGGTGTGCACCACCTCCGACAAACGCCCGAGCACCACCATATGCCCGTCAGGCTCGACATAACCGGCATCGCCCGTGCGCAACCAGCCATCCTCCAGTGCTTCCCGGGTGGCATTTTCAAGTTTGTAGTAACCGGAAAACACACTCCCGGATCGAACCATGATTTCGCCGTTGTCGCCGATTTTGACCTCAACCCCCGGCAATGGCCTGCCGACCGTGTGCAGGCGTACTTCTTCGGTGTCCTGCAAGGCATTGAAAGCGCTGCTTTCGGTTTGACCATAGAACTGTCGCAGTTTCACGCCCAGTGCGCGGTAAAAAACAAAAGTGTCCTCGCCAATGGCCTCGCCGCCGGTGAAGGCATTTCGCAGGCGGGTCAGGCCCAACTGGTCCTTGATCGGCCCGAAGATTAGCCACTCTCCCAGTTGCCGCATCAGACGCTCTTTCAGGCTTGACTGTTTTCCCTCGAGTTTGCGTCGTTCGGCTGCCAGCGCGGAGTTCATGAAAACATCGTAGAGCCATTTCTTGAGCGGCGTCGAATCCTCCATGCGAACCTGGATGGTGGTCAGCATGTTGTCCCAGCTTCGGGGTGCCGCCAAATAGAAAGTGGGCGCGACCTCGCGCAGGTCGTGCAGCACCGTTTCCTGGCGCTCGGGAATGTTGATGGTGAAGTGCAGCGCAACACCGGCGCCGACCGTGATCGCAAAGTCGCCCACCCAGGCCATGGGCAGATAGGCGAGGATGTCCTCGCCGAATGTGAAAGCCCCCCCGCGATGGGCGTTGCCAACCCCGGCGAGCAAATTCCTGTGGCTCAGCACCACGCCCTTCGGCTTGCCCGTGGTTCCCGACGAGTGGACGAACACGGCCGGCCCTTCGGGCCGGGCCCGTTCGATCAAGGTATTTCGCAGTTTCGGTTCGGCACGCAGGCGATCTGCACCAATGGCCTGCAACTTTTCCCACGACACCAGTCCGGGATTCGGATAGCTGGTCAAACCGCGTGGCTCGTCGTAAATGATGTTGCTGATCGTTGCACCCTGATCGCCCAGATCGAGCACCTTGTCGACCTGTTCCTGATCTTCGGCCAGGACGAAGCGGACATTCGCCTCATGCATGAAGTGATGGATTTCGTCGTGCGTGGCGTCGGGGTAGACCGGCATGGCGTAACCGCCCAGCATCCCGGCTGCCAGCATGCCCATGTAAAGCCGGGGCCGGTTGTCGCCCAGCACCAGCAAGGCATCCTCGGTGCCAAAACCGAGACTTTCCATGCCGGCCGCGCAGGCGAGCGTGGCATCCAGCATTTGCGACCAGGTGGTTTCCTGCCATATCCCCAATTGCTTTTCTCGCATGGCCACGCGATTGCCAAGCAACTCGGCGTTGCGAGCCAAAATGCGGATGAGGGTGGTGTCGACACCCAGGTCCCAGGTTGCGGTGTTACCGCCCTTGGCGGTGTCAATGTCCGTGTCAGTGCGTTGCATGCGCACCCCCCAGATAGGCCTTGATCACGCGTTCATCCTTCATCACCGCGGCAGGAATTCCGGTTCCGATGGTCTCGCCATAACTGAGCACCATCATGCGATCGCAGATGCCGGTGATCACGTCCATGTGGTGCTCGATCAGCAGCACGGTGACATGGCGCTCGTCGCGCGCGTCGAGAATAAAGCGCGCCATGTATTCCTTTTCCTCCTGGTTCATGCCGGCCATGGGTTCGTCAAGAACGAGAAAGCTGGGTTCCGCCACTAGCGCACGTGCCAGTTCGACGCGTTTTTTCAGCCCGATCGGAATGCTGTCCACCAGTTCGTCACGCACGCTCTGAAGCTGCAGGAAATCGATGATTTCCTCGACCTTGAGGCGGTGCGCCATTTCGTCCTTGCGACCCAGCCACCAATACAGGGCGGTTTTTGCCACGCCGGGCTTCATGTGGATGTGGCGCCCAAGCAGGATGTTGTCAAGCACACTCATGCCGTTGAAGAGCGCTAGGTTCTGGAAGGTGCGCGCCACGCCCAGGGCGGCGACCTTGTGTGGTGCCATGCCGGTGATGTCGCGGCCATTGAGCCATATGCTGCCGACCTGGGGTGGAAAAAAGCCGGTGATGGCGTTGGTCATTGTCGTCTTGCCGCTGCCGTTGGGGCCGACCAGGCCGAAGATCTCCCCGCGCTCAATGCGCAAATTGACCCCCGTCAACGCGACCAGGCCGCCGAATCGCCGCTCCAGCCCCCGGCATTCGAGGACGGGTACTGCTGCCTTGTTGCTGGCTTTCATCGGAGTCGGCCCCTGCTCTCTGGTACTGTTATTGGTGCTGATGGTGTTTATCACTGAAGGTGCCTATGACATTGCACGGTCGACCACCTGCCTATGCGCAGCTTGTCGACTCGATTTTCCGTTCTGCATAAAAGATTTTAATTTTAGAGCCTAACATTAGTTAGGTACGTGGGGATTTCCCTACTCTCTGACAGGCAGGGTTCATGCCGCAACGTGTTCCACGATGGTTCCTCGTGCGATCAGGGCATCAATGGTGGCGGCGCCGTAACCGTGCTCAATGAGTAGTTCGCGTGTGTGTTGGCCGAAGCGCGGCGGCGCGCTGTGGGCGCGCCCCGGTGTGCGTGACAGCTTGACCGGGATGCCGATGCCAGGCACACCCTCCACCTGCACCACCATGTCCCGATGCAGGGTGTGGGGGTCAGTCAATACCTGCGGAATGGCCCTGACGGCGCCGGCCGGAATGCCGGCTGCCAGCAGGTCACGGCAAAATTGCTCACCATCCACCTGTTGCAAATGCGTCTCCAGCAGGGCGCGCAGTTCATCGCAGTGGCGAAAACGCTCGGCGTTGGTGGCAAAACGTGGCTCGTCGGCCAGGGCCGGCTGCCCGAGAAACTCGCACAGCTTTCTCCACTGTCCGTTGTTGCCGATGCCCAGGAACACCTCGCAGGTCTGGGTGGCAAACTTGTCGTAGGGCACGATGTTGGAGTGCGCATTGCCGCTGAGCTTGGGTGTCTGGCCCGACTGCAACCAATTGGCACTTTGCGGGTGCAGCAGCGACACAGCGGTGTCGTACAGCGTGGCCTCGACGAACTGCCCGCGCCCGGAGCGCTGCCGCTCGATTACCGCCAGTAGCACGCCGATCACGGCCGACAGGCCGGTGGTGATGTCGACCACCGGGACACCGACCCGCAGCGGGCCGGTGTCCGGCGTGCCGTTGACGCTCATCAGGCCGCCCAGCGCCTGTGCCACCGCGTCGTAGCCAGGCGCGCCGCCGAGCGGCCCATCGGCGCCGAAGCCGCTGACCCGGCAGTGGATCAGGCGCGGGAAGCGTTCGCGCAGCGACTGCTCATAGCCGATGGCCCAGCGCTCCAGCGTGCCGATCTTGAAGTTCTCGATCAGCACGTCGGCATCCGCGAGCATTTTCAGCACAATCTCGCGCCCCTCGGGCTTCGACAAGTCGATCACGATATCGCGCTTGTTGCGGTTCAGCCCGTTGTAGTAGGCGGCGGTGCCGTCGTCGGCAAAGGGTGGGCCCCAGGCGCGGGTTTCGTCGCCGGCGGGCGGCTCGACCTTGATGACCTGCGCGCCGTGGTCGGCCAGGATCTGTCCGCAGTATGGGCCACCAAGCACGCGCGACAGGTCGATCACCTTCAGGCCGGCCAGGGCGCCAAAGGCGGGCAGGGGAGCGTTGGTACTCATGGCGGCTGTCAGTACGAGCGCGGCAGGCCCATCACGTGCTCGGCAATGTGGTTGAGCACCATTTCACGGTTCAGCGGCGCGGTGCGCAGCAGTCGCACCAGGCCGTACAGATCGTACATGCCGTATTCCTTGGTGAAACCGTTGCCGCCGAAGCACTGGATCGCGCTGTCGACGGCGTGAATGCCGGCCTCGGCGGCGGCGTACTTGGCCATGTTGGCAAATTCGCCGGCGGGCAGGCCCTGGTCAAAAGCCCAGGCGGCTTTGAGCGCCATCAGCGAGGCCATCTCGATCTCGCTGCGGGCCATCGCCAGCGGGTGCTGCACGCCCTGGTAGGCGCCAATCGGCGTGTTGTTGAACACCTTGCGGTCATTTGCATAGGCCACGGCCTTCTTCAGTGCAAAGCGGCCGACGCCGGTGCACAGGCCCGACAGGATGATGCGCTCAGGGTTCAGCGTGTCGAACAGGATGTTGAAGCCCTTGCCGACCTCACCCAGCACGTCGGCTTCGGTCAGCGCCACGTCGTCGAAGAACACCTGCCACTGCGTCTCGGGCACCGGGAAGGCGACCGGAATCAGGGTCTTGCTGATGCCCTTCTTCTTCATGTCGACCATGAAAATGGTGAAGCCGTCGGTTTTCTTCTTCACGTCGGCGCGCGCTGTGGTGCGCGTCACGACCATGGCGTAGTCGGCGCAATTGGCATCGGTGATGAAGACCTTCTGGCCATTGAGCCGGAAGCCGCCCTTGCCGTCGGACTTGGCGATGCTGGTGATCTCGATCGAGTTCGAGCCGGCGTTGGGTTCGGTGATGGCGAAGCAGAACTTGATCTCGCCGGTGCAGCCGCCCGGCAGAAAGCGGCGCTTCATGTCCTCGCTGGCGTGTTTGGCCAGCAGGCCCATGGTCATGGTCGGTCCGACCACCAGGTTCAGCAGCGGAATGCCGTTGTTGGACAGTCCTTCCATGAACAGCAGCATCTCGGTCATGCCCTGGCCGGCACCGCCATAGGCCTCGGGCACCATGATGCCGAGAAAGCCGTCGTCGGTGATCTGTTTGTACAGTTCGGTCGGGCGCTCGTTCTTCTCGGCGTAGCCTCTCCAGTAGTTGTGGTCGAACTGCTTCGAGATACGGTCGCCGTACTCGTAGATCATCCGTTGTTCCTGGGTCAGTTGGAAGTCCATGGGGTGCTCTCTTTATTTTTTACAGTTGCGCGGAAGGAAACTTGGGCGCGCGCTTTTCGCGCACCGAGGCCACGCCTTCCTTGGCATCCTCGCCCAGGAAGCACAGCATCTCCATCGCCAGTGAACTCTCGAAAATCGGGCGCGCCAGGTTCATCCAGCCGTTCAAGGAGCGCTTGGTGAAGCGGATCGCCTGCTGGCTGCCATTGGCCAGCTTGTTGGCGACGGCCATCGCCTTGTCCATCAGCTCGGCGCGCGGCACGCACAGGCTGACCAGGCCGATGCGCTCGGCTTCCTTGCCGGTTACGAAATCGGCTGTCAGCAGGTAGTACTTGGCCTTGGCCATGCCGCACAGCAGCGGCCACAGGATCGCGGCGTGGTCGCCGGCGGCGACACCGATCTTGACGTGGCCGTCGGTGACCTTGGCCTCCTCGGCCATGATGCTGATGTCGGCCAGGAAGGCCACCGCCAGACCGGCACCCACGGCCACGCCATTGATGGCCGAGATGATGGGCTTGTCGCAGGCCATCATGTTGTAGACCACGTCCGCAGCCTCTGTCATGGTGTTGGCAATTTCCTTGGGGTTGCCGACCATGTTGCCTACCCAATCCAGGTCGCCACCAGCCGAGAAGGCCTGGTCGCCGGCGCCGGTGATGATCGCCACCTTGGTCTTGGGATCGTCGTTGACGACGCCCCAGACCTTGGTCAGCTCCCAATGCAGGCGGCCGTTGGTGGCGTTCATCACTTCGGGACGGTTGATGGTGATCAGCAGCACGCCATTGGGTTTGTGGTCGAACTTGAGGAATTGGAAGTCAGCGTAGTTCATTGAGAGGCTCCTTGAAAAAAATGGGAAAGTCGGTAAAAAGGGGAAAAAGGGGACAAGAAAGATCAGTGAATGTCAGCGCAGCTTGGCGCGCCCGTTGTTCAGCACGACGACGTTGCGCTCCACAGCCAGGGCCCGGAACGAAGCGACCTTGCCATCCACCCAGACTTCGGTGCGTATCGTCTCGCCGGGATAGACCGGTGACGAAAAGCGCACATCCAGCGACTGCAGGGCGTTTGGGTCGCCGCCGCAGACGCTTTGGGTGAGGGCCCAGCCGGCAATGCCATAGGTGGCCAGGCCGTGCAGGATGGGCCGCTCGAAGCCGGCGGCGCTGGCCACCGCGGGTTCGGCATGCAGCGGGTTGTAGTCGCCCGAGAGCCGGTAGATCAGCGCGGCGCGCGGCTGGGTGGCGAAATCGACGCTGTGGTTGGCTGCGCGCGTGGGCAGCTCATGCACGGTTTTGACCGGGCCGGTGGGGCCACCAAAACCGCCGTCGGCGCGGCAGAAGGTGGTGGAGGTCAGCGTCGCCAGCAACTCGCCGCTGGCCGCGTCATGCACCGTGCGCTCGGTATAAACCAACGCGCCCTTGCCCGTGCCTTTGTCGACGATGCCAGCAACCTTGGTGCGCCCGATCACCTCGCCCTCGGGGGCTGGCAAGCGGTGGATGACCAAACCTTGCTCGCCATGCACCAGGCGAACGGCGTCGATGCCCGTGGTCGGGTCTTTCATCCACATGCCAGGGTAGCCCAGCACCACCGGCAGTGTCGGCAGTGCCAGCAGGTTTTTTTCATAGACGAAGCGCAGCTCGGTTTCGTTCAGAGGGTCGGTGCCCAGGCCGACGCCCAGTGCGTACAGCATGGTGTCGCGCTGTGTGTAGCGATGGCGCACGTCCTCGAACGGCCACGCCATCAGCTTGTCGTAGTTGATCGCCATGGTGTGGCTCCGCTTTAGACCGGGTCCCAGGAGAACACGATATTCGAACTCTCCAGTGGATAGAAGTTCTGCTTCATCGCGGGCAGCACGCGCTCGGCGATGGTCTCGGGCGTCCAACCTTCGCTGGTGTGCATGCCGCGGATTGGGCGTGACTGGCTCATGAGGAAAATCTCGTTGCCGCGCACGGCGAAGATCTGGGCCGTGACGTCGGCCGCGGCATCGCTGGCCAGGAAGGTGGCCATCGGCGCAATCTGTTCGGTCCCGAGTTTTTTCAGCTTTTCCACGCGCGCCTGCTGCTCGGGGGTGTCGGTGGGGATGGCGCCGATCATGCGGCTCCAGGCGAACGGCGAGATGCAGTTGGAGCGCACGTTGTAGCGCTGCATGTCGCCAGCGATGTGGCGTGACATGGCCACGATGCCCAGCTTGGCAGCAGCATAATTGGCCTGGCCCAGGTTGCCGATCAGGCCCGAGGTCGAGGTCATGTGCACGTAGGCGCCCGATTTTTGCGTTTTGAAATGCGGGGCGGCGGCGCGCGAGGTGAAGAAGCTGCCGTTCAGGTGCACGTCGATCACGGCGCTCCACTCCTCGGGCGACATGTTGAAGAACAGCCGGTCGCGCAGAATGCCGGCGTTGTTGACGACGATGTCGATGCGCCCGAAGGTGTCGGCCGCGCACTCGATGATGCGGTTGGCCGTGGGCCAGGTCGACACGCTGTCGGTGCTGAGCACGGCCTGGCCACCAGCGGCCTTGATCTCGTTGACGACCTGCTGGCCGTGGCTGGCATCGCTGCCTTCGCCGCCCACCGAGGCGCCGATGTCGTTGACCACCACCTTGGCGCCTTGCGCCGCCATTAGCAGTGCGATGTCGCGACCGATGCCCCGGCCCGCGCCGGTGACCACGGCGACTTTGTCTTGCAGCATGGTGCCTTTGTTCATGGATATGTCTCCTGGTTGTGAAGTGGAAAGATCAGACGGTGGCGGCCGTGCCCAGCAGGGCCGTCACCTGGCTTGAAAGAACGCCGCCGTTGCCATGGCACAGGGCGATCTCCGCGCCCGGTACCTGGCGGTCGCCGGCTTCGGCGCGCAGTTGCTGCACCGCCTCGATCAGCAGGAACATGCCGTACATGCCGGGGTGGCAGCACGACAGGCCGCCGCCATTGGTATTGACCGGCAACACGCCACCCGGCGCGATGCGCCCGTTGCGCACAAAAGCGCCGCCTTCGCCCTTCGCGCAAAAGCCCAGGTCTTCGAGGAACAGCAGCGTGTTGATGGTGAAGGCGTCGTACAGCTCCAGCACGTCCACATCCTTCGGTGCCAGCCCGGCCATGGCGAAGGCGCGCGGCCCCGACTCGGCGGCGGCGGTCACGGTCAGGTCGGGCATGGAGCCGATCTGGCGGTGCCAGGTGGCGGCGGCCGCGCCCAGCACGTAGACCGGCGGCTTGGGAAAGTCTTTCGCCCGCTCGCTGCGCACCAGCACCAGGGCACCACCGCCGTCGGTCACCAGGCAGCAATCGAGCACCGACAGTGGATCACTCACCAGGCGCGAAGCCAGCACCTGCTCGACGCTGAGCGGATCCCGCGCATAGGCCAGCGGATTGAGCTGCGCCCACTGGCGCGCCGCCACCGCGATGTGCGCCAGGTCTTCGCGCGTGCTGCCGTACTGGTGCATGTGGCGCGCGGCGGCCAGGGCGTAGCTGGAAATCGGGTAGCGCGGCTCGTAGGGCGCTTCGTACAAAGGGGTCTCGGCCATCGACTTGAGCTTGCCGAAGCCCGAACCCTGGTTGCTGCCATAGCAGATCAGCGCCACTTCGCACTGACCCGTGTGCAGGGCCATAGCCGCGGTGAGCAGGTGGCCCACGTAAGACGAGCCGCCGACCATGGTGGCTTCGCAGAACTTGGGGTGGATGCCCAGGTACTCCGCCACTGACAGGCCGGCGAGAAAGTGATAGGACGAGCCGGTGAAAAGGCCATCGACGTCCGACAGCTTCAGGCCCGCATCGGCCAGCGCGCCGTGTACCGCTTCGCCCAGGATTTCGAGCGCGCTGCGACCGGGCGCCATGGGAACGCCGCCCAGACTGGCGCCGACGATGGCGGCGGCGCCACGCAGGGGAGAGGTGGTGCTCACTGGAGTACCTTCGTGCTGCGCACTGCGGTGCGAGCTTGCTTGGGAACGGCCCGGCGCGGCGCTCATGGTGTGGCGCCCTCGGGGATGAAGACCAGCAGCTTGCCCTTGATGGGGTCGTCGATCACGCGCGCCTGCACGCGCATGCCGATGCGCACCTGGTCGGGCGGCACGCCGTCGATGCGCGACATCAGGCGCGGCCCCTCGGCCAGGTCCACCAGCGCCACGTTGTAGTCGCCGCCGGCCTGTGGCTTGCGGCGCACCGTGGTGCTGGAATAGACACAACCGGCCCCGCTGGGTGCCACCCATTCGAGTTGCGCCGAGCCGCAATGGGTGCACAGCGCGCGCGGGTAAAACACATGCTGGTCGCAGGCGCTGCAATGCTGGATCTGAAAGCGGCCCTGCGCCAGCGCCTGCGCGAACTGCGCGTCCGGGCCGGGGCCTTCAAAAACGGAATTGCGTGCGTCGCTCATGACGGCAACTTCAGCACGCTGGCAGCCAGGATGTTGCGCTGCACTTCGTTGCTGCCGCCGTAGATGGTGGCCGGACGCGCGTTGTAGAAGGTGGTCAGGGCATCGGTTTTGCCACCGGGCAGCGCGATGGGGCCGGGCAGGGCGCCACTGGCGCCGACGACATCAACCAGCAGGTCGGCCAGGCGCGAATAGGTTTCGGTGGCGAACAGCTTGAGCATCGAGACATCGGGCCCCAGGGTTTCGCCGCGCTTGACTTGATCGATGAAGCGGCCATAGAGCGCGCCCAGGTCGGCCACGTCCAGCGCCAGCTTGGTGTAGCGGTCCACAAAGCCGGTGTCCTCAAACAGGCCGAGCCGCTGCGCCGCTTCTTGCACGCGTGCCAGTGCGTACTGGCTTTGCTTGGGGCTGCCCAGGAAGATGCGCTCGAAGCCGAGCAGCGCCTTGGCGATGGTCCAGCCCTTGTTGAGTTCGCCGACGATGCTGGTGCGCGGCACGCGCACGTTTTCCAGGAAGACCTCGCAGAAGTCCTCGCTGCCCGCGATGTTGCGGATGGGCCGCACCGTGATGCCCGGCGTTTTCATGTCGGCCAGCAGGAAGCTGATGCCTTCCTGCTTCTTGGCTGATTTGTCGGTACGCACCAGCAGGAAGATGTGGGTGGCGTCCTGCGCCAGCGTGGTCCAGGTCTTTTGTCCGTTGACGATGAAGTCGTCGCCGTCGACCACGGCTTCGGTGCGCAGGCTGGCCAGGTCGGAGCCGGAATTGGGTTCCGAGTAACCCTGGCACCAGATGTGCTCGCCCGCGATGATCCTGGGCAGGTAGTAGGCGCGTTGCGCCTCGTTGCCGTGGTTGATCAGCAGCGGTCCGACCATGGTGATGCCCATGTCGGGCGCGCGCGCCACGCCCCAGCGTTCCTGTTCTTCAATGAAAATGATGAGCTTCTCGGGCGAGAGGCCCATGCCGCCGTATTGGCTGGGCCAGCTCGGAGCAACCCAGCCTTGTTTGGATAGTGCCAGGTACCACGGTCCGATTTCGGACCAGCGCAGGCGTCGCTGCGGGTAGCGCCATTCGCCGGGAAAGCGGGTTTCAAAAAATTCGCGCAGGGTCGCGCGGAAGCTGGCGTTGTCGAGCGCATTCCAGTCGGTGGAGGTGGATGTGGAGGAGGTGTTCATGCGTGTTCCTGCGCGGTGGCGTTGCGGGTGAGGTCGGCGTAGCGGCGGCGTTGCTGGGTGCCATTGCCCAGCCAGGCGGACAGCACCAGGGCACGCTGCAGGTACAGACCCAGGTCGTATTCGTCGGTGACGCCAATGGCGCCGTGCAGTTGCACCGCTTCGCGTGCCACCTGCAGCCCGGCGTCCGACGCGCGCGACTTGACGCGGCTGGCCATGGCCGAGCGCGCTGTGGCATCGCCGTCATGAGCATCGAGCAGGGCCACCGCCTGCGTCACCACGCTGGCGGTCAGTTCCTGCTGGATCAACAGGTCGACGGCGCGGTGCTGTAGCGACTGGAAGCTGCCGATCGGCTTGCCGAACTGCACGCGCTCGCGCAGGTAGTCCTGTGTCATGGACAGCATGCTGCGCACCAGGGCCAGCAGTTCGACACTGGTCATGATCAGGGTTTCGTCGTAGGCGCGGGTCAGCGCGGCCACGGCGGCCGCCCCTTCGGCCAGCAGGTGGCTGGCGGGCAGGCGGACCTGGTTGAGGTCGAGCTCGGCCGCATAGCTGCCGTCGGCCAGTGCTTGGCTGTTCACTACCAGGCCGGCCGCATCGGCCGGCACCCACACCAGGGCCAGGCCGTTCGGGCCGGTGGCGCTGACAATGTAGCCGTCGGCCCCGGCGCCGGGGCGCACATGGCGCTTGCTGCCATTGAGCAGCAGGGAGTCGCCCTGGCGCTCCAGCCGGGTCGCAGCCTGGCCCGGGCGGTCTTTGGCGCCGGTGATGTCTTCCTGCCAGGCCACGGCGGGCAGGGTGCGGCCTTCAGCCATCTCGGTTAGCAGGCGCGTGGCCAGGTCTGAGGGGGCGGCATGAGTCAGCAGTCGGCCCGCGAAAACCAGCACCGGCACCACTGGCTCGGGCGCGACCTGGGTGGCCAGGGCGGCGACCACCTCGGCCATCTCGGCGAAGCCTTGCTCGTAGCCGCCCATTTTTTCGGACACCAGCAGCCCGGTCCAGCCCTGCTCGGCCAGAGCGGCCCAGAACTGGCGATCGAAGCCGGGCGTTTGCTGGCGCAGGGCGCGGGCGCGATGGAGTGGGGATGCTTTGGCAGCAAAACTCAGTGCGCTTTCGCGCAGCAGGGTCAGTTGTTCAGCGCTTTCGCTGTCGTGGGCGGTGGTCATGATGGGGTGGGTGCTGTCATGGGTTAAAGAAGGGTATTGACGAGGGCATGGCTGGCCTCAGCGGGAAGAAAATCGGTCATGGGTATCCATCGTGAATGTCAATAGGATTTGGGTAGGCCCAGCACCTTCTCGGCGATGAAGCACAGGATGAGTTGCGGGCTGATCGGCGCGATGCGCGGGATCATCATTTCGCGCAGGTAGCGCTCGACGTGGTACTCCTTGGCGTAGCCATAGCCACCGAGCGTCGCCATGGCGCGCTGGCAGGCGTTGAAACCGGCCTCGGCCCCCATGTATTTGGCGGCATTGGCATCGGCGCCGCAGGGCAGGCCGTTGTCGTATTTCCAGGCCGCGCGCATCGTCATCATCTCGGCGGCCTCCAATTCCATCCACGATTGCGCCAGCGGATGCTGGATTGCCTGGTTCTGCCCGATGGGGCGGTCAAACACCACGCGCTCGCTGGCGTACTTGACGGCCACCTCCAGCGCCTTGCGGCCCAGGCCGATCGCTTCACCCGCGATCAGCACCCGCTCCGGGTTCATGCCATGCAGGATGTATTCGAAGCCGCAGCCCTCTTCGCCGATGCGGTCTTCCACTGGCACCCGCAGGTCGTCGATGAAGAGTTCGTTTGAGTCGACTGCCTTGCGTCCCATCTTCTCGATTTCGCGCACCTCGACAAAACGGCGGTCCAGGTCGGTGTAGAACAGGCTCAGGCCGAAGGTCGGTTTCTTGCAGTCCTCGATCGGCGTGGTGCGCGCCAAAATCAGCATTTTTTCGGCGACCTGGGCGGTCGAGATCCAGACCTTCTGGCCGGACAGCACATAGTGGTCGCCGACCCGTTCGGCGCGGGTTTTCAAGCGGGTGGTGTTCAGGCCGGTGTTGGGCTCGGTGACGGCGAAGCAGGCCTTTTCGCGGCCCGCGATCAGCGGCGGCAGCATGCGGCGTTTCTGCGCTTCGGTGCCAAACGCGGCCACCGGCTGCAGGCCGAAAATGTTCATGTGCACGGCCGATGCGCCCGACAGTCCGGCGCCCGACTGCGAGATGGCCTGCATCATCACGGTCGCTTCACTGATGCCCAGTGCGCCGCCGTCATACTCCTGCGGCAGGCAAATGCCGAGCCAGCCGCCGTCGGCCAGGGCGCGGTGCAACTCGTGCGGAAAGCCGCCGACCTTGTCGCGTTCGAGCCAGTAGCTGTCGTCAAAGCGGGCGCAGATTTTGCCGATGGCTTCGCGGATGGTTTCGTGTTCTGGGTTGGGTGTGAAATTCATGGATGAGACCGCTGTTCAACGCCCGCTGAAACGTGGGGCGCGCTTTTCCAGAAAGGCCTGCACGCCTTCGCTTGCATCACTACTTCGGGCGCGAGTTTCAATCAGAGACTTCTCGAGCGCCATTTGCTCGTGCAGGTTGCGTCGCGCGGCGCCTTCGCACAGTTGCTTGATGCCAGCCATCGAGGCGGTGGGCGCACGGGCCAGTCGTTCGCACAGGGCTTGGGCGCGAGCGCCCAACTCGGCGTCAGGCACGACTTCGTCCACCAAGCCGAAGTCGAGACATTGGCGCGCGTCGACGGGGTCACTGAGCATGAAAAGCTGGCGCGCGCGCAGCGAGCCGATGCGTCGGGTGATGAAGTGGGATGCGCCCATGTCAGGGGACAAGCCGATGGCTGCGTACCCTGTGCGCAGCTTCATTGATGCTGCAGCCAGAGCGAAGTCGCCGCAAAGTGCCCAGCCGATGCCGCCACCGCCGACCGGGCCGTTGATGGCTGTTACCACCGGCACCGGCAGTTCCGACAGTCGCAGCAGCGCCGGGTGCGCGATGCCCACGAGCGTGTCAATATAGACGTTGAGCGTTCCAGCGTGTTGGCGCATCTCGGCGATATCCCCGCCGGCGCAGAATATCGTTCCGCTGCCGGTCAGCAATACGACCCGCGGCTTTGCTGCGGCAATCTCGGCAACCGCGCGGGCCAGTGCAGCAGTGGACGCGAGTGAGATCGTGTGAGGGCCGTCGCTGCGGTCGAGCACGATTCGGCCAATGTCTCCAGCCACACTCCAGCGTATGGTGTTGGCAGTTTGTTCTTTCATCAGTTTCTCCTGTTTTGAACCCGGCGCGAGAATGCGGTGCCGTCGCATTCGAAATGAAGTGGTTTCAGATGATCGCCAGACCGAGGCGCGTGCCCTGGTCAATGGCGCGCAAGGCGTCGAGTTCGGCGGCCAACTCGGCGCCGCCGATCACATCGGGCGTGAGGCCGAGCGCGCACAGTTCGGCAAGCAATGCGTTCTCGCTGTCTTGGCCGGCGCACAGGACGATCGTGTCCACGACCAGCGTTTGCTGCACGCCGTTGACGCTCAGGTGCAGGCCGGCGTCGTCGATGCGTTCATAGGCGCAGCCCGAGAGCGTGCGCAGGCCGCGCCGCGCCAGCTCGGCCTTGAGCGCCCAGCCGGTGGTCATGCCCAGGCTGCGTCCGGGTTTTTCAGGTTTGCGCTGCAACAGGGTGACTTCGCGTGGCGCGCTGACGGGCTGCATCGGTTTGAGGCCGCCCGCGGCTGCGGGCGAGGTGTCGACACCCCATTCGGCCTGAAACTGCGCGACCGTCTGCGGCCGGGGGCCATCGGGTGGCGTTTTGTGCAGCAGGAACGTTGCCACGTCGAAGCCGATGCCGCCGGCGCCGATCACGGCCACCTTGCGGCCGGCCTGTGCCCGGCCCGACAGCAGGTCGGCATAGCCCACCACCTTGGGGTGGGGGATGCCTGGTATCTGCGGCGTGCGCGGGCGCACGCCGGTGGCCACCACGATGCGGTCGTAGTGGCCGTTGACGAGAGAGGGGGCATCCGCCCGGGTATTGAGCTTGAGCGTCACGCCATGCCGCGCCACGCCTTGCTTGAAGTAGCGCAGCAGTTCATTGAATTCCTGCTTGCCCGGCACGGCCCGGGCCAGGTTCAACTGGCCGCCGATCTCGGGACCGGCCTCAAACAGGGTGACCGCATGGCCGCGCTCGGCCGCGGTGACCGCGCAGGCCAGCCCGGCCGCGCCGGCGCCGACCACCGCCACCTTGCGCGGCACGGCCCTTGGCGGCAACAGCGAGAACTCCAACTCGCGCCCGGCGCGCGGGTTGACCAGGCAGGTGGCCGGGCGCTCGGAGAAGATGTAGTCGAGACAGGCCTGGTTGCAGGCGATGCAGGTGTTGATCTCGTTGGCGCGGCCCTCGGCCGCCTTGCGCACGAAGTCGGCATCGGCCAGGAAAGGGCGCGCCATCGACACCATATCGGCGTCGCCACTGGCCAGGATTTCTTCGGCCAGATCGGGCGTGTTGATCCGGTTGGAGACGATGACGGGAATCGTCACCGCTTTTTTGATGCGGGCCGCCGCAAAGCGCCAGGCGGCGCGCGGCACCACGTAGGCAATGGTCGGGATGCGTGCTTCGTGCCAGCCGATGCCTGTGTTGATAATATCGGCGCCAGCAGCCTGCACCGCCTGCGCGAGCTGGATGATTTCAGCGGCCGGGGCGCCACCTTCGACCAGATCGAGCGCCGATACCCGATACATGAGCAGAAACTGCGGACCCACCCGTTCGCGCGTGCGACGAACGATCTCCACCGGCAGGTGATGGCGATTTTCCATGCTGCCGCCAAATTCGTCGCTGCGGTTGTTGGTGCGCGTGACGGTGAACTGGTTGAGCAAGTAGCCCTCCGAGCCCATGATCTCGACGCCATCGAAGCCAGCGCGCTGGGCGAGTTCGGCGCAGCGCACATAGTCCTCAATCGTTTGCCAGACTTCGGCCGTGCTCAAGGCACGCGGCGCGCGCGGGTTGATGGGAGAGGGAATCTCGGAGGCTCCGACGGGCCTGGCGACTTTTGCGTTGCGGCCTGTATGCAGGATTTGCAGAATGATCTTGCCGCCCTCGGCATGCACCGCCTGTGGGATCGGTTTGAGCGCATCGGCTTGCTCCGTCGTGACGAGCAGGGGACCAGTTTCATCCAGCAGGCCATCCTGGCAGGGGGCATAGCCGCCCGTGACGATCAGGCCTGCACCACCGCGTGCGCGCTCGGCATAGAACAGGGACAGCCGGTCGATGGAGCGGTCCAGCGACTCCAGACGTGTGTGCATCGAGCCCATCAGCATCCGGTTGCTAAGGGTGTGCGCGCCGACCTTCAGGGCGGACAGTAGCGTCGGAAAGAAAACAGTGGCTTCGGTGGACATTGAGAAAGTCTCCTGAAAAATCTAACTAACACCTGTTCGATGATATATCATACGGCGTCGACCAGCCATGCAATTGGCGAGCACCTCAAATTCTTCGTCCGGATTGACGGTGTGATGCAGGCGGCGATTTTGGCAACAGTCAGCCAGGAGGTATTACCCATGATGTTCGATGATGACCAGATTGCGCTGCGTGACGTGGCGCGCCGCTTTGCACGAGAGAAGCTCAGGCCCGATTACCAGAAGCGCGAATCGCAGCCGGGCATTGACCGGGCGCTGTTCAAGGAAATGGGTTCACTCGGTCTGATCGGTGTTGATCTGCCCGAGGAATATGGCGGCTTGGGCTTGAGTGGTGTCACGGCCGGCATCATTACCGAGGAAATTGCCTATGGCGACTTCAACGTCAGCTATATGCAGTTGCTCAGTTCGCTGATGGGCGCCATCATTCATGCCAATGCGTCCCCCGAGTTGGCGCGCACCTGGAACAGCCGGATCGTGGCGGGCGAGGCCATCGTCGCTCTGGGTTTGACCGAACCGCGGGGCGGCTCGGATGCCGCTAATCTGCAACTCAAGGCGGGTCGCGTTGGCGACGAGTACGTGCTTTCCGGTGAGAAGACCTCTATCACCTTTGCCGATCAGGCCGATGCCATTGTGTTGTTCGCGCGCACCGGCAAGCCCGAGGAGGGCGCGCGCGGCATCAGCGCGTTCTTGGTGGACCTGAACCAGAAAGGCGTGCAGCGCACGCGCTTCAACGATGTCGGCAGCAAAATCATCGGCCGTGGCTCGGTGTTTTTCGACGACGTGCGGGTGCCGGTCGAGAACCGGCTGGGCGAGGAGGGCAAGGGCTTCACGCAGGTGATGCAGGGGTTCGACTTCAGCCGCATCCTGATCGCGCTACAGTGCGTGGCCGCTGCGCAAGCCTCGATCGACGAAACCTGGGAGTACGTGAAGGAGCGTCACACCTTTGGTGCACCGCTGGCGCAGTACCAGGGTGTGAGTTTTCCGATTGTCGAGTTTGAGACCCTGATTGCCGCCTGCCGCCAGCTTTGTTACCACGGCCTGGCCTTGCGCGACGCAGGCCAGCCGCACACCGCGGAAGCGGCCATGGTTAAGTGGATGGGGCCCAAAACCGCTTTTGACGCGATCCATCAGTGCCTTCTGACGTTTGGTCACTATGGCTGGTCAATGGATCTGCCGCACCAGCAGCGCCTGCGCGACGTGATGGGCCTGGAAATCGGCGACGGCACGGCGCAAATCATGAAACTGATCGTTGCGCGCGAGCGCGTGGGGCGCGCGGCGGTGCAATATGCGAAGGAGAACAAATCATGAGCCAGACATCTCCCTTGGTGGTCAGCCGTGAAGGCGCCGTTGGCATCATCGAGCTGGCGCGACCCGAAAAATTCAACTGCCTGTCGATGTCCGTTCATGCGGGCATCGAGGCCGCCATCGACGGGTTCGAGAAACCCGACTCCGGTGTGCGCGCCATTCTGATCCGGGCGCAAGGCAAGCATTTCTGCACCGGCGCCGACCTGGATGAGGTGAAGTCACTGCGCGCCGATCCTGCCAGGTTGAAGCATTTCATCAGCTATGGCCACAGCGTGCTCAAGCGCCTTGAGCGCAGCGATCTGCCAGTGGTTGGGGCCTGTCAGGGCCTGACTCTGGCCGGTGGCAGCGAACTGATGCTGGCCTGCGACATCATTTTTGCCGCAAAGGACGCGCGTTTTGGTGATCAGCATGCCCAGTTCGGCTTGATTCCCGGTTGGGGTGGTAGCCAGCGCATCCCGCGCGTCGTCGGCCTGCGACGTGGCCTGGATCTATTCTTCTCGGCGCGCTGGATTGATGCCGACACGGCCCTGCAGTGGGGGCTGGTGAACTATGTGGTTGAGCCTGAGACGCTGGGCGAGGCGGCGCTGGCGTACTGCACCAAGGTCGCCACGCGCAGCCGCATCGGCATTTCCAACATGAAGCGCCTCGCGCGTCAGGGCATGGAGGGTTCGTCGGAGGTCGGCCTCAAGCTCGAGGAAGACCTAGCCAGTGCCGCCCTGCTTGATGACGATATCAGTGAAGGACTGGCGGCCTTCGAGGCGCGCCGTACACCGGCGTTCAAGTCCTGAGTACTTTTCCTTACAAATCGGTGCAAGAGCGTATATGACCATTCTTTCCTCACGTGTGTCGACTTCCGACGACGAATTTCGACTCAACCGCGAAGCCTACGAGGCCGTGATTGCGAATTTGCAGAGTCGTCGCCAACTGGCGCTGGCCGGTGGCCCCCTGAAGGCGCGGGAAAAACATCTGGCGCGCAACAAAATCCTGCCGCGCCATCGGGTCGAAGTGTTGCTCGATCCTGGCTCGCCTTTCCTGGAAGTTGGCATGCTGGCCGGAGAAGGCATGTACCACGGCGTGCCGCCGGGCGCCAGCATCATCACCGGCATCGGCCTGGTGCAGGGCCGTCCTTGCATGATCATTGCCAACGACGCCACCGTGAAGGGCGGCACCTACTACGGCATGACCTGCAAGAAGCATGTGCGGGCGCAGCAGATTGCTTGGGCACACCGCTTGCCCTGCATCACGCTGGTGGACAGTGGTGGCGCCTTCTTGCCGGAGATGGCCAACATCTTTCCCGATGTGGGCCAGTTTGGCAGCATTTTCAACAACCAGGTTCGCATGTCGGCCGAAGGCATCCAGCAGATTGCCGTGGTGATGGGGCCCTGCACGGCCGGCGGTGCCTACATCCCGGCGCTGTGCGATGAGGCGGTGATTGTCAAGGAACAGGGTTATATGTACCTCGGTGGCCCCGAGCTGACCTTTGCAGCGACGGGCGAGACAGTGGATGCCGAATCGCTGGGCGGAGCCAAGATGCACTGCAGCGTCAGCGGCGTCACCGACCACATCGCCGAAGATGACCGCCACGCGCTGGCCATCACGCGTGAAATCGTACGGGACCTGGGTGAGCAGCCCAAGCCGCGCTGGACGCGCCAGCCCTCGCTGCCGCCGCGGTTCGATCCGCGCGAGATTTACGGCATCATCAGCCGCGACACCAAGATTCCGACCGACACGCGCGAGATTCTGGCGCGCTTTGTCGACGACAGCCGGTTCCAGGAGTTCAAGCCGATGTACGGCGACACCCTGCTGACCGGTTTTGCGCGCATCCACGGCCACGAGGTTGGCATCCTCGCCAACCAGGGCGTGCTGTTCCCGGACAGCGCGATGAAGGCGGCGCACTTCATCGATCTGTGTTGCCAGCGTGACATCCCGCTGCTGTTCATGGCCGACGTAACCGGCTTCATGGTCGGGCGCGCCGCCGAGCAGGCGGGCATTGCCAAAGCCGGTGCCAAGATGATCACGGCGATGGCCTCGGCCAACGTGCCCAAGTACACCATCATCATGGGCGCCTCTTACGGCGCCGGCTACCTGGCTATGTGCGGTCGGCCGTTTAACCCAACCGCGATGTTCGCCTGGCCGACCGGTCGCGCGGCCATCATGGGCCCGGATCAGGCCGCCACCGTGATGGCGCTGGTGCGCAAGCAGATCAACAAGACCGAGGGCAAAGAGTGGACGCCCGAGGAAGAAGAGGCATTCAAAGCCCCGGTACGCAAAATTTACGAAGATTTCCAGCCCGCCACGAACTTCTCCTCGAATTTGTGGGTGGACGGCATCATCGACCCGGTGGAAACGCGCGATGCGATGGGGCTGCTGCTTGACCTCGCATCCCGCACCGCCGCCAAACCGACGCCGTTCGGTGTCTTCCGTTTCTAACCAGGACGCCAGCCATGCAACGCATCCTTACCGTCTTGATGACCCAATTCGCCGCGGGAGTCGGACATGATTAAAAAAGTCCTCATTGCCAACCGCGGCGAGATCGCTTGCCGCATTGCCCGCACCTGCCGCAAGCTCGGCCTCGAAGTGGCCACCGTGCATTCCAGTGCCGACCGCTTGGCCCGCCATGTGCGCGAAATCGGTGAATCGGTCGAACTCGGGAGCGCCGCGCCCAGCGAGAGCTACCTCAACATCGAGGCCATCATCGCGGCGGCCCGGCGCGTCGGTGCCGACGCCGTCCATCCGGGCTATGGCTTCGTTTCGGAGAACGCGGACTTCGTGCGTGCGCTCGAAGCCGCCGGACTCACTTTCATCGGCCCCCGGGCCGAGACCATCGAACGTGTCGGTGGCAAAGCCAGCGCCAAGCGCGAGGCGGCCCGCCTGGGCGTGCCGGTCATTCCCGGCAGCGAGGGCGGCATGACCGACCCGGCCGAGGTGTTGCGCCTGGTGCGCGGTATGAAGCTGCCCGTACTGCTCAAGGCCGTGGCCGGCGGCGGGGGCCGCGGCATGGCGGTGATCGACACGCTGGACGGGCTGGAGTCGCGCATCGAGAGTGCCATGCGCGAGGCCGAAAAAGCCTTCGGCAACGGCGAACTGATCGTCGAGCGCTACCTGCCGCATGTGCGCCACCTGGAGGTGCAGGTGGCCGGTGATGGCCAGGGCCACGCCATTCACCTGTTCGAGCGCGAGTGCACCTTGCAGCGGCGCCATCAAAAAGTGATCGAGGAAGCGCCTTCGGTCGGACTCAGGCCGCGCCTGCGTGAAGCCATCCTGGCCGACGCGGTCAAGCTTGCCGCTGGCGTGAACTACCGCGGCCTGGGCACGGTGGAGTTCGTCGTCGCGGGCGATGCGCATTACTTCCTGGAGGTCAACCCGCGATTGCAGGTCGAGCACCCGGTGACCGAGGAAGTCACCGGACTCGATCTGGTGGAGTTGCAACTGCGCATCGCCGCCACCGGCGCCTTGCCGCTGGCGCAGGCCGATGTGCATTGCACCGGTCACGCCTTCGAGGCCAGGCTGTGCGCGGAAGACGCCGATGCCGGTTTCCTGCCGGCCACCGGGCGGCTGCAGGTGGTCGATTTTTCGCGCGCGGGCGTGCGCATCGAGTCCGGGGTGGACAGCGGCGACGAAATCTCGCCGCACTACGATTCGATGATTGCCAAGCTCATCGCGCATGCGCCCGACCGCGAGTCGGCGCGCCGGGCGCTGGTGGCTGGATTGCGCGAAAGCACGGTGATCGGGCTGGTTACCAACCTGCAGTTTCTCCATGAACTGCTCGAATGGCCGGAGACCCGCGACGCGAGTTTCCATACCCGCCTGATCGACGAACGCCATGTGCAGCGCGGCGTGGTGGCCCCCGCCGCGCCGCCGGTTGAGCACCTGGCTGCGGCCGCGCTGCACTGGCTGGCGCAACGGCGTGCCGAGTCGCCCGCGCTGGGCTGCTGGACCCTGTGGGACAATTTTACCGGCTGGCGTCTGCGCAGCGGGCCGATCCAGGCCGCGCCCCAGCCGGCCCTGGTGTTGAAGGCCGGTGCGGCCGAGTGGCCGGTGCGCTTTTCGATCCGCGACGCCGATGGTGCCTGCACGCTGGTCATTGGCGAGCAGGAAGTGAGCGCCACACTCCAGTCACTCGCGGCTGGGCGCTCCCTGTTGCAGTGCGGCGGGCGGGCGCTGGAGCTGACGATCCGGGGCGATGCGCGGCAGGTCGAGCTCTCCAGTGCGCTGGGCAGCAGCGTGTTCACGGCGCAACCCTATCTGGGAGGCGCCGCCGGTGACGCCGCCGCCAGCGGGCAACTGGGTGCGCCGATGATGGGCAAGGTGGTGGCGGTCAAGGCCGCGGTCGGCGAGACGGTCGCCCTCGGCCAGACCGTGATCGTACTCGAATCGATGAAGATGGAGCTGCACGTCACGGCGCCGTTCGAAGGCAGCCTGAGCAGCCTGCGCTGCCGGGTTGGCGACATGGTCGAGCGCCACCAGGTGCTGGCCGAAGTCAGCCCGGCCTGATCGAAGGAGATGCCAGCGATGAGCAACTTGCCTACCTCCGTCGAGTTCCATGAGGAGGGCCCGCGCGAGGGCTTCCAGATGGAGCAGCAAACCTATCCGCTGGCGGATCGCGCCGCGCTGATTGACGCTTTGGCGGCCTCGGGCCTGAAGCAGATCCAGGTGGCGTCCTTCGTCAGTCCGCGTGCGGTGCCGCAGATGGCCGACACGTCCGAGTTGTTTGCCGCCATCGCCAAGCGCCCCGGCACCCGTTACACGGCGCTCTGGCTCAACGACAACGGCTTCGAGCGGGCGCGCGCCTGCGAACAGGTGGACCTGGACGGCAAGCTGATGTTCTACACCACCGAGCCGTTTTCGCAGCGCAACAACAATTGCAGCGTGGCCGAGATGCGCGAACGCCAGCTCGGCTGGCTGGACCGCTACATCGCCCTGGGCATTGCGGTGGAAAAGGCCTACGTGATTACGGCTTTTGGCTGCAATCTCGGTGGCGCCGTGCCGCTGTCGGCCGTGACCGATCAGGTCCGCTGGCTGGTCGATGCCTGCGCCGACCGGCGTGTGCCGCTGCCGGCCGTTTACCTGGCCGATACCATGGGCTGGACACATCCCGAGGAAATCAAGCGCCGCGTCGGCGCGGTGCGCGAGATCGTGCCGGATGCCCGCATCGGATTGCACCTGCACGACACGCGCGGCGTCGGCGGCGCCAATGTCTATGCCGCCTTGCAGATGGGTGTGCGGCTGTTCGACAGTTCGGTGGCGGGTCTGGGCGGCTGTCCGTTCGCGGGCCACCAGCACGGCGGCGCGGCCGGCAACATCTGCACCGAGGACATGGTGTTCATGTGTCAGGAACTGGGGATTGAGACCGGGATCGACCTGGAGGCGCTGATCGAGGCGGCGCGGCTGGCCGAGCGCATCATCGGCCGCACCCTGTCGGGCCATGTGATGCACAGCGGCTCGCTCAAGGCCTTTCGCGCCGGACCGCAAATGCAAGAGGTTTGTAACGCGGCGCCCTGAGCGCGGTCAGGGTGCAGTGCATTTTTCCTACCACACAGGATTCACACCACAAGGAGAGCGTTATGGGTCGAGTACAGGACATGGTCATTCTGGTGACGGGCGGCGCCATGGGTATGGGCCAGGCCCACTGCGAGCTGCTCGCCAGCGAGGGCGCGCGGGTGTTTGTCGCGGACATGAATGCCGGGCTCGGCGAAGCCGTCGCGGCGGGTATCCGCCAGCGTGGCGGGCGCGCCGAATTTCTCAGTCTCAACGTCACCGACGAGGCGCAGTGGGGCTCGGTGGTCGAGCAGATCGTCCAGCGCGCGGGCCGCATCGACGTGCTGGTCAACAACGCCGGCATCCTGCTGATGAAGCCGGTGCATGAAACCACCACGGCGGAATGGGACCGCGTCTTCAACGTCAACGTGCGTGGCACCTTCTTCGGCACGCGCGCGGTGGTGCCGGCGATGCGGCAGGCCGGCGGCGGCTCGATCATCAACATCTCGTCCATCTACGGCCTGGTCGGCGCGCCCAGCGCCTGCGCCTATGAGGCTTCCAAGGGCGCGGTGCGCCTGTTCAGCAAGGCCTGCGCGGCCGATCTCGCGCCCTTCAATATCCGCGTCAACTCGGTCCACCCCGGCGTCATCGAGACGCCGATGACCAAAGACCTGCTGGCCGATCCGGCCAACCACAAGGCACTGCTCGGCACCACCCTGCTCGGGCGGGCGGCCCAGCCGCGGGAAGTGTCGGCCGTGATCCTGTTCCTGGCTTCCGATGAGTCGTCCTTCGTGCATGGTGCCGAGCTGGTGGTTGACGGCGGCTACACCGCGGTCTGACCGCGATTTAAAGGACAGCACAGGTGTCTGTGATTGAAACGCTGGTTGATGTGCGAAGCCCGGGTTTCCGCGATAGCCCGACCCACGACGTTGGGAAAAACAAACTTCTGGCGCGCACCTGGCCGAGACCGAACCCAAGGTACGTGAACGGTACGCGCGCCGTGAGCCGTCAAAACCCGCCACCCCTGTTTGTCACATGTAAGAGATCCATCATGAACACACCCACCTACGAAACACTGCAACTGGCTGTCGACGCGCGCGGCGTGGCCCGCCTCACGCTGAACCGCCCCGATACCCACAACGCGCTCAACGCCACCCTGATCAGCGAGCTGCGCCGCGCCGTCGATTGGCTGGCCGCCGCACCGGGCGTGCGCGCGGTGGTGCTCACCGGCGCCGGCAAGACCTTCTGCGCCGGCGGCGATCTGGGCTGGATGCAGGACAACATGAAGAAAAGCCGCGCCGAGCGCGTCAGCGAGAGCGCCGACCTGGCTCTTATGTTGCGCGCACTCAACGACCTGCCGATGCCGCTGATCGGACGCGTTAACGGCCCCGCCTATGGCGGCGGTGTAGGCATGATTTCGGTCTGCGACATCGCCATCGCGGTGGACAGCGGCGTTTACTCGCTGACCGAGGTGCGGCTGGGCTTGTTGCCGGCCAACATCGCACCCTATGTGGTCGCGCGCATGGGCGAGGCGAACGCGCGGCGCACTTTCCTTACCGGGCGGCGCATGGATGCGCTTGAGGCGAAGCGTCTGGGCCTGGTGTCCGAAGTGGTAGCGGCCGACCAGCTGGATGCAGCGGTCGAGCGTGAACTGGCCGACCTGTTGCAGTGCGCGCCTGGTGCGGTGGCTGCGACCAAGAAACTGGTCGCCTATGCAAACTCGCACGATCTGGCCACCAACATGATCTATGCCGCCGACAAGCTGGCCGATGCTTGGGAAACCGAAGAAGGGCGCGAAGGTATCGCCGCCTTCTTCGCCAAGAGGCAGCCTTCCTGGCGGCAGCCGTGAGGCAAGCGGCAATGCGCCAGTTCTGCCGACCCTGACAATGCAACGCGCGCCGGCAATCTGATGGTGGTGATGGACTCCAAGGACCTGTAATGAACGAACCGATTTATTTTGACGAGCAACACCGACAGTTCCGGGACAACCTGCGCCGCTTTGTCGAGCAGGAGGTGGTGCCAAAGGCCGCGCCATGGGAAGAGGAAGGCATGGTCCCGCGCGCGGTGCTGCGCAAAATGGGTGAGCTCGGTTACCTCGGCGTGCGTTACGCCGAGCAATATGGCGGCTCCAAGCTCGACACGGTGTACAGCGCGATCCTGGCCGAAGAACTCGGCCGTTCCACTTACGGCGGCTTCGCCGTGACGGTGATGGTGCACACCGACATGGCCTCGCCGCACCTGGCCAATTTCGGCACGCCAGAACAGCTGGAGCGCTACCTGCCCGCCATCATCGGCGGCGAGAAGATCTGCGCCGTGGCGGTCACCGAGCCCGATGCAGGCTCCGACGTGGCCGGCATCCGCACCCGCGCGGTGCGCGACGGCGAGCACTGGGTCATCAACGGCAGCAAGATGTTCATCACCAACGGCGTGCATGGCGACGTGTACTTCGTGGCCGCCAAGACCGACCCGAGCGCCAAGGGCTCGCGTGGTATTTCGATCTTCATCGTCGAGAAGGGCACGCCGGGTTTTCGGGTCGGGCGCGCGCTCAACAAGAGCGGCTGGCTGTGCAGCGACACCGCCGAGCTGGTGTTCGAGGACTGCCGCGTGCCGGCCGCCAATCTGCTGGGCGAAGAGAACAAGGGCTTCTACCAGATCATGCGCAACTTCCAGAACGAACGCATGGTGCTGGGTGCGCAGATGATGGGCGAGGCCGCGCGCGCGATCGAGCTGACGCTGGCCTATGTGCGCGAGCGCAAGGCCTTCGGCGCCACGCTGTGGGACAAGCAGGCCATCCGCCAGCGCCTGGCAATGCGCGCGGCGCAGGTCGAGGCTGGCCGCCAGCTCGTTTACCACGCCGCCTGGCTCGACGCGCAGGGGCGCGAATGCGTCAAGGAAGTGTCGATGGTCAAGGCGCTGTGCGGCGAGCTGGTCAACGACGTGGTCTATGACTGCCAGCAGTTCCACGGCGGCTTCGGCTACATGCGCGAGGCCGCGATCGAGCGCATGGTGCGCGACGCCCGCGTCCAGGCCATCGGCGGCGGTGCCACCGAGGTGATGCTCGAAGAAGTGGCGAAACGGTTGTGAATATGAGCACCTCCCTGGCTACTTCAGTCATTGACGGGTTGGTCGAGCTGCCGCTGAAGGAGGTCCTGCCCGGCATCCTGATGTTCACGCTGCCGGTGGACTACGGCATCGACCACGTCAACATCTACCTGATTCGCGATGGTGAAGGATGGTGCCTGTTCGACACTGGTGCCGATTGCGAGGCGGCGCGGGCCTTGTGGCTGCGCGCATTGGCAGGTCCGCTGGCGGCTGGCTTGACGCGCATCATCGTCTCGCACCACCACCCCGACCACCTCGGGCTGGCGGTGTGGCTGCACGAGCGCACCGGGGCTCCGATCCTGATGCGTGAGGAAGAGGTGGCGGTGGCGCGGCAGACGCACGTGGTCAGCGCCGGCGACCGCGCGTACTGTATCGACTTCATGCGCCGCCATGGGGTGGCGCCGGACGACGCGCAGCAGGTGGTGGGCGGGGTGTTGCAAAGCAACATGGCCTGTGCCGTGCCGGCGCGCGTCGAACCGCTCGAAGCCGGCCAGACGCTGCACATCGGCGATCATGCTTTCGACGTGCTGGTGCTTGGCGGCCACAGCATTGCACAAATTTGCCTATACGAGCCCAGGCTGAAGTTGCTGCTCACGGGCGACCAGTTGCTCGAGCGCATCACCCCCAACATCGGTGTCTGGCCCTATGGCGAAACCGATCCGCTGCCACGTTACCTGGATAGCCTGCGCACCATTGCCGGGCTGGACATCGAGCACGTGTTACCGGCCCACCACCGCGTCTACCACGCCGGGGTCGAGCGCGCGCATGGACTGGTGGCGCACCACCAGCGGGCGCTGCGCAAGTTCATGGCGCGTCTGGGCGCGGGGGGCATGAATGCCACCGAACTCGGCTACGCCGTTTATGGCGCGCAGAGCGACCCGCTGCATGCTTACCTGGCCATGGGCGAAACCCTGGCCCACCTGCTGTGGCTGGAGCGCTCCGGCCATGTGCTCCATGAAGAAACGCCAGCCGCGACCCGCTGGTATCCGGTGACGGCGGCCGGCGAAGAGCCCACCCTCACCTTGTCTGGAGACATGTCGAGATGACAGAAACACACACCATCAACGAAGAAGAAATCGCCAAGCGATGGCAGAAGTTCGCCCATGTGTCGCCGTACAACCGCGGACTGGGCCTCCTGCCGCACGCGGTGCGCACCGACTGGTGCGTGCTCAAAGTCGAGTACCAGGAAGCGCTGGTGGGCGATCCGCAGACCAGGGTTTTGCATGGCGGAGTGATCACTGCGCTGCTCGATGCCGCGTTTGGATTCGCGATTTTCGTCAAGCTGCCTGAGATACGGCCGATGGCCACGCTGGACTTGCGCATCGACTACCTCAAGCCCGCCACGCCAGGGCGTGCGATTCTGGGGGGGGCCGTTTGCTACAAGCTGACTTCAGAACTGGCGTTCGTGCGCGGCGCTGCCTACCACGACACGTCGGACGACCCAATAGCCACCGCAGTCGGCATTTACATGTTTACTTCCGGGCGACCGGTATTGCGCAACGAGGAGGTGCCACGATGAACTGGACCGAACAAATTAACCATGCGCGTGCCCAGGGTGACTGGAGCGAAGTGATCCAGGCTGTGCCATTTGCACGTTTTCTGGACTTGCGCATTGATGTCAAAGGCGAGGAGTTCACCTGCGTCTTGCCATTCCAGGAAAAACTGATAGGCAACCCCATCCTGCCGGCTCTGCATGGTGGTGCCACTGGGGGTTTTTTGGAGTGCGCCGGACTGTTCTACCTGCTGTGGCACATGGACAGCCAGGACTTGCCCAAGACCATCGATTTCAACATTGATTACCTGCGCACGGGTCGACCGCAGGACACCTATGCCAACGTCGTGATGGTCAAGCTGGGCCAGCGGGTGGCGAATCTGCGCATCCAAGCATGGCAATCCAGCCCCGATAAGCCCATCGCCCTTGGCCACGGCAATTTCATGCTGCGAGCCTGAGGGCACAGAAAGGAAATGTCCATCATGTCTCAACCTACCTACCGTTCCGTGTTCCGCCCTGGCCTGTTTGCAGGTCAAACCGTTATAGTCACCGGTGGTGGCAGTGGCATCGGCCGCTGTACCGCGCACGAGCTGGCCAACCTCGGGGCCAGCGTCGCGCTGGTCGGTCGCCGCATCGAGAAACTGGAAGCTGTGCAAGCCGAAATCACGCAGGCCGGCGGCCAGGCCAGTATCCACGCTTGCGACATTCGCGACGAGGCGGGCGTCAAGGCCATGATCGCCGACGTGATCGCACAGCACGGCAAGATCGATGGTCTGGTCAACAACGCGGGTGGCCAGTACCCGCAGCCGGTCAAGGACATCAGTCTGAAGGGCTGGGATGCGGTGGTGCGCAGCAACCTCACCGGCGGCTTCCTGGTGGCGCGCGAAGCCTTCAACCAGTCCATGGCGTCCCATGGCGGCGCCATTGTCAACATCATTGCCGACATCTGGGGCGGCATGCCGACCATGGCGCACAGCGGCGCGGCGCGCGCCGGCATGCTGTCGTTCACCGAGACGGCGGCCTGCGAATGGGCCTGCGCCGGCGTGCGGGTCAATGCCGTGGCGCCGGGCTGGATCGCCAGCAGCGGCTTTGACACCTACAGCCCCGAGATGCAGGCCGAACTGCGCAGCCTGAAAACCAAGGTGCCGCTGCAACGCTATGGCACCGAGGCCGAGATTTCGGCAGCGATTGTATTTTTGCTGTGCGAGGCGGCGGCTTTCATCACGGGCTCGTGCATTCGGGTCGATGGCGGCGTGCCCAATGCCCGACCCACCTGGAAATTGGAGGCCCATGATCGATCCAGGCCCTTCAACGGCTTTGCGCTGTCGCAGGCGCCGAAGTGCCTGAGCGTCAAGGATGAATGACATGGATGTGACTATGAAAACCACAAATTCGAACGATCCGTCGGCTTATCTCGCGCCCGGCCGCTACGTGGACAGCGACCACCCGGCTGTGATCGCGTTCGCGCGCCGGGTGGCCGACCCCGCGATGACGCCGCGCGAGATCGCGGTCAAGCTCTATTACGCCGTGCGCGACGAGTTTCTCTACGATCCCTATTACTTTGACACAAGAGTCGAGGGATTGAAGGGCAGCCACGTGATCGAGGCCGGGCGCGGCTTTTGCGTGCCCAAGGCGGCGTTGCTGGCGGCGGCGGCCCGCGCCCTGGGCGTGCCGGCACGGCTGGGCTATGCCGATGTTCGCAACCACCTGACCAGCAAGCGGCTGTACGACATGATGGGCACCGACCTGTTCGTCTTTCACGGCTATACCGAGCTGTGGGTTGACGGGCAGTGGCTCAAGGCCACGCCCGCGTTCAATCGCTCCCTGTGCGAGAAGGCGGGCATCCGGCCGCTGGAGTTTGACGGCAGCGCCGATTCGGTCTTCCATGAATTCGATGCCAGTGGCCGCCGTCACATGGAGTATGTGCATGAGCGTGGTGTCTACGCCGATCTGCCGCGCGAGGAACTGCTGGCCACGTGGCGCGAGCACTACAAGAGCTTCGCCGACTGGGGCCAGGTGGCCGGTAGCGGTGCCGACTTCGCGCAAGAGGTGGGTAAGCCATCATGACGACGCGCCGGGAATTTGCCGGCTTCGCGGGCGGCCCCCTGGTGGCCGATGTCTACGGCCCGGTCGGCGCGCCCACGGTGCTGCTGCTGCACGGTGGCGGACAAACCCGCCATGCCTGGGGCAAGGCCGGGCAAGTGCTGGGCGATGCCGGCTGGTACACCGTTGCGCTGGACCTGCCGGGGCATGGCGATAGCGCCTGGGCCACGGATGGCGACTACCGCATCGAGACGCTGGCCGACACCATGTGCCGCATCTGGCGCGAGCTGGGAACGCCGCTGGCGGTGGTCGGCGCCTCCCTGGGGGGCTTGACCAGCATGGCCGCCATCGGGCGCCCACATGCGCCGCCGATCAACGCGCTGGTGCTGGTGGACATCGCGCCGCGCATGGAAGAAGCCGGTGTCGAGCGCATCGTGCGCTTCATGCGGGCGCGGCCCGATGGCTTTGCGTCGCTCGAAGAAGCCGCGCAACACATCGCTGACTACCGTGGGCGGCCAATGGAAGGACCGATCGAGGGCCTGAAGAAAAACCTGCGCCTCAATGCGCAAGGCCGCTGGGTCTGGCATTGGGATCCGCTACTGATGAGCGAGGCCAACCACAACCACCGGCGCGACGCGGACGGCTACGAGCGCGCCTTGCGCGGTCTGCAGGCGCCCACCCTGCTGCTGCGCGGCCAGCGCAGCGACGTCATCAGCGAAGAAGATGCGCGTGCCCTGGTGCAAACCTTGCCGCGGGCGCGCTTTGTCGATCTGAAGGGCGCCGGCCACATGATTGCCGGTGATGCCAACGATGCCTTTGTCGCCAGCGTGGCGGACTTTCTGCATGAAGTGATGCCGCCGGCAAAGGCTCCGGCGAGCGGAATCTGAATCTGAATCTGAATCTGAATCTGAATCTGAATCTGAATCTGAATCTGAATCTGAATCTGAATCTGAACCTGAACGAGGAGCATGCAATGAGTTTGCGATCTTTCACCTTGCACGATCTCATCCACCGCAACGCCGGGCTGCACGGCCCGAACACCGCCCTGGTGTTCGGCGATCAGCGGGTCACGCATGCCCAGTACGCCGAACGCACGGCGCGCCTGGCCGCCGGTCTGGCCGATGCGGGCGTGGGCCGGGGCGACCGGCTGGCGATCCTGGCACCGAACTGCCTGGAATACGTCGACCTGTTCGGTGCCGCCGCCCATCTGGGCGCGATCGTGGTGCCGATCAACTGGCGGCTGTCGGCCGAGGAGGTCGCCTACGTCATCGAGGACGTGGCCCCCAGGGTATTGATCGTGGCCGATGAATTCAAGGCGCTACTCCCGCAGCAAGGGCTGGACGGCATGCAGCGCTACACGCTGGGGACGGCGCCGGGCGCGGCGCAGGCGCCGTGGCAGCCGGTCAGAGCCCTGTATCTCGATCGCACCGTGCCGCCCGCCGATCTGAATGACGATGAGGGGCTTGTCATCATCCACACCGCCGCCGTGGGCGGGCGGCCGCGCGGCGCATTGCTCTCGCACCGCGGCCTGATCGCCGCCAGCCTGCAGACGCAACTGGCCTGGCAATTGACCACGGCAGATGTCAATCTGGGCGTCTTGCCGCTGTTTCACGTGGCCGCCATCGGCTTCCTGCTAGCCACGCAGCAGGCGGGCGGGGCGACGCTGCTGCTGACACGTTTCGATCCGCCCAGTCTGGTCAAACATATCGACGAGGACGGGGGCAGCCTGATCGGCACCTTTCCACCGATGCTGGGCGCCCTGCTGGACGCTGCCGCGGCCCAAGGCTCTGCACTGGCCAGGCTGCGCGTGGTGTCGGGGATCGATGTGCCCGAGACCATCGCGCGCTTGCGCACTACCTGTCCCCAAGTGACCTTCTGGAGTGCCTACGGCCAGACCGAGACCTCGGGCTCGGTCAGCCTGGCGCCATTTGACGAGCGCCCCGGCAGCGCCGGGCGTCCTACCGCGCTGAACACGGTCGCGGTGGTGGACGAGCTGGACCGCCCGCTGCCCACAGGTGCCACCGGCGAGATCGTGGTGCGGGGGCCGATGGTGTTCCAGGGCTACTGGCGCTGCGAAGCAGACAACGCTTTCACGCTGCGCAACGGCTGGCACCACACCGGTGACATGGGGCGCATCGACGCCGAGGGTTACCTCTGGTACAGCGGGCGCTCACCGACCAAGGAATTGATCAAGCCGGGTGGCGAAAACGTCTATCCGGCTGAAGTCGAGCGGGCCATTCTGGAGCACCCGGCGCTGGCGCAGGCGGTGGTCATCGGCGTGCCGGACGTTCAGTGGGGCGAGGCGGTCAAGGCCATCTGCGTGCTGAAGGCGGGGCACGCCGTGAGTGCCGAGGAATTGATCGAGTTTGTGGGCGCTCGCATCGCGCGCTACAAAAAACCCAAGCACGTGGTGTTTGCGCAGGCGTTGCCCCACACCGCTGCCGGTGCGGTGGACCGCGCGGCTGTCAAGGCCGGGCACGGCCAAGTTTGACGCGGCTCGCAGCGGACGATTTTCAGCCAGAACCAGCCATGAAGGAGACGACAACATGACCCAGGCTTCCACCGGCGACCCGGTGCAGCGTTTCAAGACGCACCGGCGCACCATCACCGAAACCGACATCGTCAACTTCGTCAATGTGGTCGGGTTGCACGAGCCCTTCTTCATTGACATGGATTACATCGAGACCAACATGACGGGTGCGCACCGCAGCCGCTTCGCGCCGGGGCCGATGATCATCTCGCTGGGCATGGGGCTGCTGGCGACCTACGTGGCTGGCATCATCGAGCGCACGCTGACAGGTCAAGCGGTTGGCCCCTTCGGCGGCATGACCGGCCTGCAGGCACGCCTGCGTGGTGCGCTGTTTCCCGGCGACACGATTCACGTCGAAGGCGAAGCCCGACTGCTTCCCAAGACCTCGCGCGGCTACACGCTGATGGAGTTGCAGCACCTGGTGATCAACCAGCGCGGCGAGACCATCGCCGATTTCACTGAGACCCTGACCTTCCTGCCCAGGGAGGCCGGCACGGCGTGATCTGTGCCGGGCCGGCCGGGTTCAATGCCGTGACCTATGGCGATGCAGGCAGCAAGGTCCCATGTTGTTCAACACCAGGAAAATTCCAGAGATGACAAAACGAGAAGCTGTGATCGTCGGCGTTGCCGACCTGCCACTGAAGGACGGCAAGGTCCTTGCGCCCATGTCGGTCCTGCAGGCCCAGGCGCTGGTCGCCCGTGACGCGCTCAAGGACGCAGGCATTGCCATGCGCGAAGTCGATGGCCTGCTGACCGCCGGCCTGTGGGGCGTGCCCGGTCCGGGCCAGTTGCCGACCGTGACGCTGTCGGAGTATCTGGGCATCACCCCGCGCTTCGTGGACGGCACCAACATCGGCGGCTCGGCCTTCGAGGCGCACGTGGCGCATGCCGCCACCGCCATCGAGGCTGGCCGCTGCGAGGTGGCGCTGATCACTTACGGTAGCCTGCAGAAGAGCGAGATGAGCCGCAACCTCGCCGGGCGTCCGGCGGTGCTGACCATGCAGTACGAGACGCCTTGGGGCATGCCCACGCCGGTGGGCGGCTATGCGATGGCGGCGAAGCGCCACATGCACGAATACGGCACCACCTCCGAGCACCTGGCCGAGATCGCGGTGGCCACGCGCAAGTGGGCGGCGCTCAATCCGGCCGCGACGATGCGCGGCCCGCTGTCGATCGACGATGTGCTCAAGAGCCCGATGATCTCCGACCCGCTGCACCTGCTCGATATTTGTCTGGTCACCGACGGTGGCGGCGCGGTGGTCATGACCACGGCCGAGCATGCCAAGGCGCTCGGGCGCAAGGCGGTGCATGTGCGCGGTTACGGCGAATCACACACCCACTGGACCATCGCCGCCATGCCCGACCTCGCGCGCCTCACGGCAGCCGAGGTCGCGGGCCGCGACGCCTTCGCCATGGCGGGCATCGGGCCTGACGCCATCGACGTGGTGGAAGTCTACGACTCGTTCACCATCACCGTGCTGATGACGCTCGAAGCGCTGGGCTTTTGCAGGCGAGGCGAGGGCGGCGCTTTTGTCGCCAACCAGCGCACCGCGCCGGGCGGTGTATTCCCGCTCAACACCAACGGCGGCGGTCTGTCCTACGCGCACCCCGGCATGTACGGCATCTTCCTGCTGATCGAGGCGGTGCGCCAGTTGCGCGGCGAATGCGGCCCGCGCCAGATCGCGAACGCCGTGACCGCGCTGGTCCACGGCACCGGCGGCACGCTCTCCAGCGGTGCCACTTGCATCCTTTCCACCCGGTGAGCACCATGTACGACAAACCCCTGCCCGTCATCGATGGCGAAAGCCGCCCCTACTGGGATGCCCTCAAGCAGCATCGCCTGACACTCAAGCGCTGCCACGACTGCGGAAAGCACCATTTCTATCCGCGCGTCCTGTGCCCGCACTGCCATTCCGACGCCGTCGAATGGGTCGATGCCTGCGGCACCGGCACCATCTACAGCTTCACCATCGCGCGCCGGCCGGCCGGCCCGGCCTTCAAGGCCGACACCCCCTACGTGGTGGCGGTGATCGACCTCGACGAAGGCGCGCGCATGATGACCAACATCGTCACCGACGATGTGGAGGCGGTGCGCATCGGCCAGCGCGTGACGGTGCGCTACGACGACGTGACCGACGAGGTCACGCTGCCGAAGTTCCGGCTGTTGTAGCGCCGAGGTTTCCCGCATGGACTTCACCATCGATCCCGATACCGTAGCGATTGCCGAGGCGGTGCTGCGCTTCGTGGAGCGCGAAGTGCTGCCGCTGCAGCAGCGCCACCAAGACCTGCTGGGCAGCGAACGCACCTTGTTCGATGCCAGCGGTCGCTATGTGCCCGAGGTGCTGGCGCTGCGCCAGCAGGTGCGCAAGCGCTCGGCCGAACTTGGTTTCTACACCCTGTTCGGCGACGAAAAACTGGGCGGCGGCGGGCAGGGCGCGCAGGTCATGGCCCATGTGCAGGAGGTGCTCAACCACCGCGTCGGTCCGGCCCAGTCGTTGGTGCAGACGGTGGTGCTGCCGTCGCCCTTCACCAACGGTCTGTCGCCGGTGCTGCGGCACCTGAAGCCGGACATCTTCGAGAAATATTGCGACGGCATCGCCAGCGGCGACAAGACCCTGTGCTTTGGTCTGAGCGAGCCCGATGCCGGCTCCGATGTATTCGGCATGAAAGCCCGCGCGGTGCGCGACGGCGACGAGTGGGTGCTTACCGGTACCAAGCAGTGGATCACCAACTCGCCCTACGCCGATTACGCCATGGTGTTCGCGCTGACCGACCCCGAAGCCGCAGCCCGCCACAAGGGCGGCGTCACCGGCTTCTTCGTTGACACGCGAGCGCTCGGTTTTTCCGTGCCGCGCGTCATCAACACCATGGGCCACCTGGGCGGCGACACAGGCGTCATCGTGCTCGACGGCGTGCGCGTGCGCGACGACCACCGGCTCGGCGAAGTCGGGCACGGTCTGGCGGTGGCGATGGACGGGGTAAACGCCGGGCGCATGGGCATGGCGGCTTCCTGTTTGGGCCTGGCGCGTTGGGCGCTAGACCAGGCGGTGGAATATGCCAAGGTGCGGAAAACCTTTGGCGTGCCGATCGCCGAGCACCAGGCGATCCAGCTCATGCTGGCCGACAGCGCGATGGACATCTACGCCGCCAAGACCATGATCCAGAACTGTGCCTGGCGCCTTGACAGCGGCCGCGCCTCCACCGCGCAGGTCAGCATGGTCAAGGCGTTTTCAACCGAGATGCTCGGGCGCGTCATGGACCGCAGCATCCAGATCCACGGCGGCATGGGCCTGACCAACGAACTGCGCCTGGAAGAGGGCTACCGCTTCGCCCGCGTGATGCGCATCCCCGACGGCACGGGCGAAATCCAGCGCCGCACCATCGCGCGCCAACTGCTGACCGGACAGGCCGACCTGTAGGCTGTGCCGATCCCCTGCAAGGCGCAACCAGGAGACAGATTGACATGATGAAAGAGCACGAACTGTTTGCGGGAGGCCATCGGCTGGCCGCCACCACCTGGGGTGATGTGGGCAACGGGCAGCCGACCATCGTGATGATGCACGGCGGGCTGGACTGCATCACCACCTGGAAAGACCTGCCTCAGGTGTTGGCCGAAGCCAGCGGCTGGCCGGTGCTGGCCTATGACCGGTATGGTTATGGGCGATCCGAGAGTCTGGTGGGTGGGCGTGAGCCGAGCTACCGGCGCGAGGAAGCCGGGCCGGTGCTCGGCGAGGTGCTGCGGCACTTCGACATTCGCCAGGCGCTGATGTTCGGTCACAGCGACGGAGGAGCCATGGCAGTGCTGGCTGCGGCGGCGCATCCCGATCTTGTGTTTGGCGTGCTCGCCTGCTCGCCGACCATCGCCATCGATCAGGTCATGATCGACGCCATGACCGGTGCGCGCCGCGCCTTTGAACACGAGGGCTTGCGTGACAAGCTCAAGCGCCACCATGGCGACAACACCGAAGCAATGTTCTGGGGCTGGTATGAGCCCTGGGCCAGCCCGCAGGCGCTGCAATGGGACATGAGCGCCGAGATCGCTGCCGCGCGTTGCCCGGTCTCCGTGCTGTTCGGCAATGACGATGAGTATGGCTGGCGGTCCAGCGCGATTTCCCTGTTCCGCCACGGCCTGATGCCGCTTGAAGTGATGGCGCTGCCTGGAATCGGCCACCATCCTCAGCAGCGTGCGCGCGGCGAGACGATTGGCATGTTGCAGCGGCTTGGGCGCATTGGGCACAGCGCCCCAGCCAACGACAAAGAGTAAGTCCGATGAGGGGCATCAGGGCGCACGGATCCGCCGACCTCAGCCGCCTGCCGCGCCTGAGATCACGCCGGTTGCGAGGCTGTCCGGGCGATCAGGTTGCGCAAGTCAGTACCAGGGTTCGCCAGTGCTGAGCGGTCGGGCAGGGAGCCGCCAGTGATGAGGCGCTTCAGGGACGTGAACTCGCGTGCGTTGTTGACGCAACTGGCGCCGACGACCTGGCCTCGGGAGAGGTGAATCAGTGAGAATTTGTCACCGGTTGCCATGTCGCCCCGCACAATTTCATCGTCCCCGTTGGTGAGGCCGGCAACCTGAATGCGCAAGGCATACTGCTCGGACCAGTACCAGGGCAGATCGCCGTAAGGCGGCGCTGTTGGGTCAAGCAAAGCACGTGCCACGGCCAAGCCCTGGTTTTGCGCATTGGACCAGGTCTCGATACGCTCGAAACGGCCGCTCACCGGGTTGCGCTGGCGCGTGACGTCACCGATGGCGTAGACGTTCGGACAGGTGGTGCGGCCTCGCCCGTCAACAAATATGCCGTCGTCGCAGGCGATGTCCGTGGCGCGCGCCAGCGAGTCGTTGGCGGTGACGCCGATGCCGACCACGACCAGGTCGGCATCGATCTGGCGGCCATCATCCAAAACGATTCGGGAGCGGCTGAAACCCGTAACGGATCGCCCGAACCGCAAGTCGACACCCTGTTCGGCATGATGCCGCGCAACGAATGAGGCCAGCGTTGCCGATGCGCCGCGGCTCATCAATCGGGGTAGAAATTCGACCAAAGTGACGGCGACACCGAGGGCGCGCGCCGTGGCCGCCAGTTCGAGCCCGATCACTCCACCGCCGACCACCAGTAGCCTGGCACCGGGCACCAAGCCGTCACGGATGCGCTGCGCGTCACCCAGCGTACGCAATGTCAGGATGGGCATAGCCGCACCTTGCAGCGCTGGCAGCACGCGTGGCGACGCACCGGTGGCGAACACCAGCGTGCCGTATTTCAGGCAGCGGCCATCGGCCAGGTGGACTTCACGTGCGTGGGTATCCACCCGCTGCGCCGCCACGCCGCGCAGCCATTCGACGTCAGGCGAGCGGCTCAGATCGAGGCGAATTTTCTCGGTGGTGCCGTCACGCAGAAAATCTTTTGACAAGGGCGGGCGGTCGTAGGCAGGTTCGAGTTCGTCGGTAACGACGATGATTGACCCCTGGAAGCCGCCAGACCGCAAGCCACCTGCAAAGGAAACACTTGCCAGGCCGCCGCCCAGGACGACCACCGGGGCCAAAGCCGAGTTGTTATTCATGTTGTTGAGGCTCGTTTCGAGCCCATCTTGAAAGTCAATTATTACTTGAGAAAACCAGCGGTTCTGATCACCGTCAGGGCACGATGGATGTGAGCGGCAAGCAGGGCCTTGGCCTTGGCGGCGTCGCGCGCCATGACGGCGTTAAAGATATTGCGATGCTCTTCGTGGACCTCAACCGGCGGCGGGCCCTTCAGCGCCGAAAGTCGCCGATACCGTTCGGTCTGTTGATAGAGTTGCGCGCGGAGTTTGCGCAGCCAACCCGACCTGCATGCGGCAACCAGTGCTTCGTGGAACTGGCGATTGCGCTCTTCCCATTCGTCAAAGGTGCCGGCGGCATCGGTGTGCAAGCGCTCCTCGGCCAGCGAGAGCTTGTGAAAGGCGCTGACCAGATCTGCTTCCCAGGTATCGCGGCCCAGGCGGATGCTTTCTTCGACGGCCTCGCATTCCAGCAGGACCCGTACGCGAGTCAAGTCTTCCAGATCCGCCAAGGACATGGGGGCCACGCTAAAGCCGCGCTGCCCCTGCGACACGACCAGGGAGTCAGACACCAGCAGTGCCATCGCCTCCCTCAGCGTTCCGGCGCTCACCTGATACTGGAATTTCAGATGTTCGACGCGTAGTTTTTGCCCGGCTGGGTGCCTGCCATCGATGATGTCTCGGCGCAGTTGACGGTAGGCCGTCTCTATGAGGGTTCGAGGCTCCTCGATTTCTGTATCGGCCAAACGATCGGGAATATCAAGAGACATGGTTGTGTTCAAGGGCTACCTGTAAACGGAAATTTGGCGTGCCAGAAACGTTGAGAACGCACGGGTTTAAGCTTAACAGTTAAAAATCTCAATAATTCATAGGGTTTTCGCTAGTATTAATTTATAGTCATATTAATTAATAATCTCGACAATTGGCTGGTGCACGGATAAATTCATCAGCCGCTGTATTAATGCAAGCAGGGACCCTCCCATGGAGACACGATGACCGTACAACAATCCCCCGAGATCGGCAAAAGTATCGTTGCTGCAGGACTACGGACCAACTATCACGACCAGGGGCAAGGTTTCCCGGTGCTCATGATCCATGGCTCGGGTCCGGGGGTCAGTGCTTATGCGAACTGGCGTCTGGTGATGCCGGTGCTGGCCAAGTCGCGGCGCGTCATTGCGCCGGATATGGTGGGCTTTGGCTTTACCGAGCGTCCCGAGGGGATGGCGTACACGATGGACGCCTGGGTCAAGCAGGCCATCGACCTGATGGACGAGCTGGAACTGGATCAGGTTGATCTGGTGGGCAACTCTTTCGGTGGGGCGCTGTCGCTGGCACTGGCCATCCGCCATCCAGAGCGTGTGCGTCGGCTGGTACTGATGGGGGCGGCCGGTGTCAATTTCCCGATCACCCCCGCGCTGGACGCGATCTGGGGCTACACCCCGTCGTTCGAGAACATGCGCAAGGTGATGGACATGTTTGCGTATGACCGCAGCCTGGTCACGGACGAACTCGCCCAATTGCGTTACGAGGCCAGCAAGCGGCCCGGTTTTCAGGAGTCATACGCGGCCATGTTCCCCGCGCCCCGGCAGCGCTGGGTGGCGTCGCTGGCGAGCCGGGACGAAGACATTCGGGCCTTGCCGCACGAGACCTTGATCATTCACGGACGGGAAGACCAGGTGCTGCCGCTGTCCAATTCGATCCATCTTTCGCAGCTCATCCTGCGCTCGCAACTGCATGTGTTTGGCCGCTGCGGACATTGGACGCAGATCGAGCATGCGGCGCGCTTTGCCCAGCAGGTGGGAAACTTTTTGGCTGAGGCTGACGCCGTCTGAGGTCGTGATGCAAAAGATCGTCACTACGCCGACCAGCCATGCGCCAGGCGACAGCAGCCCCTGTATGTGGTCGATTCGTTTGGAGCAGACCGGGGAAACTTACCTTTGCAGCGAAGCTGAAACGCTGCTGATGGGCATGACCCGACTGGGCAAGCGGGGCATTCCGGTCGGTTGCGTCAATGGTGGGTGTGGCGTGTGCAAGATCAGCATTCGCTCCGGTCGGGTCCGCAAGGTGGGTGCGATGAGTCGCGCCCACGTGTCGGTCGAAGAAGAAGCAAAAGGGGTGTGTCTGGCCTGCCGTGTGGCGCCGCTTGAAAACGTGGCGGTCGAGGTGGTGGGCAAGATGACCAAGGCGTTTACTTTTCCCAGCGTGGCCAGTGCTTCATCCTGAAGTGCAGGCGTTCTAAACCAGTCAACAAAAGGAGAAATGCAATGAGCATTATGCGAATCGGCCACGTCAGCCTGAAGGTGATGGACATGGCAGCCGCCGTCAAGCACTATGAAAATGTGTTGGGCATGAAAAAAACCATGGAGGACAAGCAGGGCAACGTGTACCTCAAATGCTGGGACGAGTGGGACAAGTTTTCCGTGATCCTCACCCCATCCGACCAGGCCGGCATGAACCATGTGGCCTACAAGGTGAAGAAGGATGAAGAACTTGATGCGTTGAAGAAAAAAATAGAAGCCTACGGCATCAAAACCAAGGTCTTGCCCGAAGGCACGCTGCCCTCCACTGGCCGCATGCTGCAGTTCACCCTGCCCAGCGGCCACGACATGCGGCTGTATGCGATGAAGGAGTGCGTAGGCACTGAGGTTGGCTCCACCAATCCCGACCCTTGGCCCGACAACATCAAGGGTGCCGGTGCGCACTGGCTCGACCATGTTCTGCTCATGTGTCCGTTCGATCCCGCGACGGGAATCAACAAGGTTGCCGAGAACACCAAGTTCTTTCTGGATGTGCTCGATTTTTTCCAGACCGAGCAGATCACCGTGGGTCCGGGCGGCGCGTTTCAGTTGGCCTCGTTCATCTCGTGCTCCAGCAAGCCGCACGACATCGCCTTTGTCGGCGGCCCGACGCCAGGCTTGCACCATGTGTCATTCTTCCTGGATTCCTGGCACGACATCTTGAAGGCCGGCGATGTCATGGCGAAGAACAAGGTGCGCATTGATGTGGCGCCCACCCGTCACGGCATCACGCGCGGCGAAACGATTTACTTCTTCGACCCCAGCGGCAACCGCAACGAGACCTTTGCCGGTCTGGGTTACCAGGCGCAGCCTGACCGCCCGGTGACGACATGGACCGAAGACGAAGCTGCCCGTGGCATTTTCTACCACACCGGGGTGCTGCCTGGATCGTTCACAGAGGTCTATACCTGAGGCCTGCCGTGCACATAGCGTTTCCGGGGCTGCATCGGCAATCTTGCGGTCGGCGGTGCCGACCGCGCCGTCATTGGCTTAGCGTTACCTTCCCAGCAACGATGTCATGAAACAAATCCTCAACTTCATCAACGGCGAATATACCGCTGCCGATCGAACTTTCGACAAATGCTCGCCGTTGACCGGTCAAGTGATCGCGCAGGTGCATGAAGCCGGCCGCGCCGAGGTCGATGCGGCCGTGGCGGCGGCGCGCGCGGCGCTCAAGGGCCCTTGGGGAAAAATGTCGGTGGCTGAGCGCGTCGAACGCCTGTACGCGGTGGCCGACGGCATCAATCGCCGCTTCGACGAGTTTCTCGCTGCCGAGTGCGAGGACACCGGCAAGCCGATGAGCCTGGCGCGCCATATCGACATTCCGCGCGGCGCGGCCAATTTCAAGATTTTTGCCGACGTGGTGAAGAACGTGCCCACCGAATTCTTCGAGATGAACACGCCCGACGGCAAGGGTGCCATCAACTACGGCTACCGCAGCCCGGTCGGGGTGGTCGGCGTGATCTGCCCGTGGAACCTTCCGCTGTTGTTGATGACGTGGAAGGTGGGTCCGGCGCTCGCCTGCGGCAACACCGTCGTCGTCAAGCCCTCCGAAGAAACCCCGCAGACCGCCGCGTTGCTCGGCGAGGTGATGAACGAGGCCGGCATCCCCAAGGGCGTCTACAACGTCGTCCACGGCTTCGGGCCCGATTCGGCCGGCGAGTTCGTGACCTGCCATCCGCATGTCGATGCGATCACTTTCACGGGCGAGACCCGCACCGGCGAAGTCATCATGAAAGCCGCCGCCAAGGGCGCGCGTCCGGTCAGTCTGGAGATGGGGGGCAAGAATGCCGCCATCGTGTTTGCTGATTGCGACTTCGACGCGGCCATCGAAGGCACGCTGCGCTCGGTATTCGCCAACTGCGGCCAAGTCTGCCTCGGTACCGAGCGGGTTTACGTCGAAAGGCCCCTGTTCGAGAAGTTCGTCGCGGCGCTCAAGAGGGGCGCCGAAGCTATGAAACTCGGCCGTCCCGAAGACGCCTCGACCGGCATGGGTCCGCTCATCAGCAAGGAGCACCAGGCCAAGGTGCTGTCTTACTACCAGCTTGCTGTTGACGAAGGTGCCACGGTGGTCACCGGTGGCGGCGCACCCGACATATCGGGTGAACTCGCCGGCGGCAGCTGGGTTCAGCCGACGATCTGGACCGGCCTGCCGGAGACGGCGCGCGTGATCAAGGAGGAAGTCTTCGGTCCCTGTTGCCATGTCTCGCCGTTCGACACCGAAGAGGAAGTTCTGACCAAGGCGAACGACAACGACTACGGCCTGGCCTGCGCGATCTGGACGCGCGACGTCTCACGCGCGCACCGCATGGCGCAGCGCATGGAGGTCGGCCTCGCCTGGGTCAACAGCTGGTTCCTGCGTGACTTACGCACTCCCTTCGGCGGCGCCAAGCAATCGGGCATCGGGCGCGAAGGCGGCGTGCATTCGCTGGAGTTTTATACGGAGCTGAAAAATGTCTGCATCAAGCTCTAAATCCCTGCCAGACCCGGAAGCCACGGCTGCGCTCACGGCGTGTCGGCCAGCCCATTTCACTGACTACCTGAGGCAACGATGACCCCTGAATTGATCACCACCCTGGGCGACGAGCTGTATCACGCCATGACCACCCACTCGGTGGTCGAGCCGCTGACCACCCGCCACCCCGACATCACCATTGAAAACGCCTACCACATCCAGCAACGCATGCTCTCGCGCCGTCTCCAGGCGGGCGAGCGCGTGGTGGGCAAAAAAATCGGTGTCACCTCGGCGGCCGTGATGAACATGCTGGGTGTCTACCAGCCCGACTTCGGCTACCTGCTCGACGGCATGATCTACAACGAAGGCCAGTCGATTGCCGCCAACACCCTGATCCAGCCCAAGGCCGAGGGCGAGATCGCCTTCCTCCTGAAAAAAGACCTGATGGGTCCGGGCATCAGCAACGCCGATGTGCTGGCCGCCACCGAGTGCGTGATGCCTTGCTTCGAGATTGTTGATTCACGCATCCGCGACTGGAAAATCAAGATCCAGGACACCGTGGCCGACAACGCCTCCTGCGGCGTGTTTGTGCTGGGTGATTGCGCCGTTGACCCGCGTCGGATCGACCTCTCCACCTGCGGCATGGTGATGGAAAAAAATGGCGACATCATCGCCACTGGTGCCGGTGCTGCCGCCTTGGGCTCACCGGTGAATGCGGTGGCCTGGCTGGCCAACACGCTGGGGCGTCTCGGCATCGGCCTCAAGGCGGGCGAGATCATCCTCTCCGGTGCGCTGGCCGCGATGGCGCCGGCCAAGGCGGGCGACAACTTCCGCATGTCGATCGGCGGCTTGGGCAGTTGCTCGGTGAAATTCGCCTGAAAGGCAGTCGATGGATCTTCAACTCAAAGGCAAGCGTGCCTTGGTCACGGGTTCCACTTCCGGTATTGGCTGGGCGACCGCCCGCGAATTGGCGGCCGAGGGTGCTTCTGTCATCGTCAACGGTCGCAGTGCTGCGCGGCTGGCGAGTGCGGTCGAGCGCATCCATGTCGAGGTCCGCGGTGCGGATGTCGATGCCGTGCAGGCCGATCTGTCCTCGGTCGAGGGTTGTTTGCGATTGATAGCTGCCGCCGAAGACGTCGACATTCTCGTCAACAACCTCGGTATCTTTGAACCCAAACCGTTCGAGCAAATTGGCGACGACGACTGGCTGCGATTCTTCGAGGTCAATGTGATGAGCGGTGTGCGCCTGGCGCGCCACCACCTCTCACGCATGAAAGAGCGCGGCTGGGGTCGTATTGTTTTCATCTCCAGTGAGTCGGGTATTTGCCCGCCCGCTGACATGGTTCATTACGGCATGACCAAGTCGGCGCAGTTGTCCGTCTCGCGCGGACTGGCCGAAACCTGTGTCGGCACCGGTGTCACGGTCAATGCCGTGCTGCCGGGTCCCACCCGCACCGAGGGCGTGGGCGAGTTCTTCGCCAAGCTGGCTCGTGAAGCGGGCCAGACGCTGCAAGAGGCCGAGCATGACTTCTTCAAATACGCCCGCCCGACCTCGCTGCTGCAGCGCTTTATTGACCCTGCTGAAGTCGCGGCCATGGTGATCTATGTCTGCAGCCCGCGCGCTGCGGCAACCAATGGTGCCGCGCTGCGCGTTGAAGGCGGCGTGGTACGCACACTCATCTAAATATCAACCTGTGAAGTCTTTCATGAAAAAAATCAAATGTGCCCTGATCGGCCCCGGCAACATCGGCACCGACCTGCTGGCCAAGCTGCAACGCAGCGCAGTGCTCGAACCGGTCTGGATGGTGGGTATCGACCCGGCATCCGACGGCCTCCAACGTGCCCGCGAGATGGGCATCAAGACCACGGCCGAGGGCGTTGACGGCCTGCTGCCGCACGTGCTGACCGACGGCGTGCAAATCGCCTTCGACGCCACCAGCGCCTACGTGCATGCCGAGAACTCGCGCAAGCTCAACGCCCTGGGCGTGTTGATGATCGACCTCACACCTGCGGCCGTTGGCCCGTTCTGCGTACCGCCGGTCAACCTCAAGGACCACGTGGGCCAAGGCGAGATGAACGTCAACATGGTCACCTGCGGCGGCCAGGCCACCATCCCCATGGTCGCGGCGGTCTCGCGCGTGCAGCCCGTGGCCTATGGCGAAATCGTCGCCACCGTCTCGAGCAAATCGGCCGGCCCGGGCACGCGCAAGAACATCGACGAATTCACCCGCACCACCGCCGGCGCCGTGGAAAAAGTGGGTGGTGCCAAAAAAGGCAAGGCCATCATCATCCTCAACCCGGCCGAGCCGCCGCTGATCATGCGCGACACCGTGCACTGCCTGACCGAGACCGAACCCGATCAGCAAAAGATCACCGAGTCCATCCACGCCATGATCAAAGAGGTGCAAAAGTACGTGCCGGGCTACAAGCTGGTCAACGGCCCGGTGTTCGACGGCAACCGTGTCTCGGTATTCCTGGAAGTCGAAGGCCTGGGCGACTACCTGCCCAAATACGCCGGCAACCTCGACATCATGACCGCCGCTGCCGCCCGCACGGCCGAGATGTTCGCCGAAGAAATCCTCGCTGGCCGGCTCACGCTCAAGCCCGTCCACGCCTGAACCCGAAGGAGAAACCCATGAATTTGCAAGGCAAAAAAGTCACCGTCCATGACATGACGCTGCGTGACGGCATGCACCCCAAGCGCCACCTGATGACGCTGGACCAGATGAAGAGCATCGCCTGCGGCCTGGACGCCGCTGGCGTGCCGCTGATCGAGGTGACCCACGGCGACGGCCTGGGCGGCAGCTCGGTCAACTACGGCTTTCCGGCGCACACCGACGAGGAGTATCTGGGGGCCGTGATTCCGCTGATGAAGCAGGCCAAGGTGTCGGCCCTGCTGATCCCCGGCATCGGCACGGTCGAGCACCTCTTGATGGCCAAAGACCTGGGCGTGAGCACCATCCGCGTCGCCACCCATTGCACCGAGGCTGACGTCTCCGAGCAGCACATCACCAAATCGCGCGCGCTGGGTCTGGACACCGTGGGCTTTTTGATGATGGCGCACATGGCCAGCCCGGAAAAGCTGGTCAGCCAGGCGCTGTTGATGCAAGGCTATGGCGCCAACTGCATTTACGTCACCGACTCGGCCGGTTACATGCTGCCCGACGACGTCAAAGTGCGTCTGGGTGCGGTGCGTGCAGCGCTCAAGCCCGAGACCGAACTGGGCTTTCACGGCCACCACAACCTGGCCATGGGCATCGCCAACTCGATCGCCGCGATCGAGGCCGGCGCCAACCGCATTGATGCCGCCGCCGCCGGCCTGGGTGCCGGTGCCGGCAATACGCCGATGGAGGTGTTCATCGCGGTGTGCGCGCGCATGGGGATTGAGACCGGCGTTGACGTGTTCAAAATCCAGGACGTGGCCGAGGATCTGGTGGTGCCCATCATGGATCACATCATCCGCATCGACCGCGATTCATTGACGCTGGGCTATGCCGGGGTCTATTCCAGCTTCCTGCTGTTTGCCAAACGCGCCAGTGTGAAGTACGGCGTGCCGGCGCGCGATATCCTGGTCGAACTGGGACGCCGTGGCATGGTGGGCGGGCAGGAAGACATGATCGAAGACACCGCCATGACCATGGCGCGTGAGCGTAAAAACTCCAACAAGGTAGCCGCATGAAACTCGACTCCGCAACCATTGCCGCGCTGGCCGAACGCCTGGAAAACTGCGAACTGCAGGCGCAGGACACGAGCAAGATCACCGACGACTACCCCGACATGGACTGGGATGACGCCTACGCCATTCAAGACGAAATCCGGCGCCGCAAGCTGGCGCGCGGCCACCGCATCATCGGCCTCAAGGCTGGTCTGACTTCGCACGCCAAGATAAAGCAGATGGGTGTCAGCACGCCGGTGTTCGGCTTCATGGCCGACTACTATGCCGTGCCCGACGGCGGCGAGTGCAAGGTGAGCGAGCTGATCCACCCCAAAGTCGAGCCCGAAATTGCCTTTGTCACCAAGGCTGAGTTGCGCGGCCCGGGCTGCCACATCGGCGCGGTGCTGGCCGCCACCGATTTTGTGATGCCCGGCATCGAGGTCATCGACAGCCGCTACCGCGACTTCAAGTTCGATCTGAAAAGCGTGGTGGCCGACAACACCTCGGCGGCGCGCTTCGTGGTGGGCGGCCAGCCGATGGGCGTGTCCGGCGTGGACCTGCGCACCGTGGGCATCGTGCTGGAGAAAAACGGCCAGGCTGTCGCCTTTGGCGCCGGCGCCGCCGTGCTGGGCCACCCGGCTGCGGCCATTGCCATGCTGGCCAACCACCTGGGCGCGCGCGGCGAGTGCATTCCGGCCGGCAGCCTGATCCTCTCGGGCGGCATCACCGAAGCCGTGTCGGTGCAGGCGGGCGACGCCGTCACCTTGCGCGTGCAGGGCATGGGCAGCACCAGCATCCGGTTTGTTTGAAACGTATCAGGAGAACCCCACATGCCATTTGCACAGATTTACATGATCGAAGGCCGCACCGAAGAGCAAAAACGCGCGGTGATTGAAAAGGTCACGCAGGCGCTGGTAGACGCTGTGGGCGCGCCCAAGGAAAACGTCAGGGTTTGGATCCATGACGTGCCCAAGGAGAACTGGGGCATTGCCGGGGTGAGCGCCAAGGATATCGGACGCTAGCTGGCGCCCGGCACGGGAAGGAAATACTTTCAGGGCAAATTTTTACACTATTTTTATGGAGAATCAAAATGGCAAGTACACAAACGATCACCATCACACGCAAGGCTCCTGACGTTGATGTCGGTGCCTTGATAGAGCGAGACCGTATTCACGGCAGCTTGTACGCGAACGAGTCGATATTCGAGCTCGAAATGAAGAAAATATTCTACGACGGCTGGGTCTTCGTCGGTCACGATTCCGAAGTGCCAACGGCCGGCGAATACGTGCGCCGCACGCTGGGCCGAGAAGAGGTCTTGATGGTGCGCCAGCGCGATAGCTCCATCGCCGTCATCGCCAACCGTTGCGCGCATCGCGGCAACATGATGTGCATCGCCAACCATGGGAAGGAAAAATACTTCACCTGCACCTACCACGGATGGGTCTATGATTTGGCCGGAAACCTGAAGGACGTTCCCTATCCCGGCGGGTTTGACAAGGACAAGTCGGAGCTGAAGCTGCAGCCCTTGCGCACTGAAGTCTATCGTGGCTTCGTGTTCGCCACCTTCAATGCTTCGGCGCCACCCTTGATGGAACAACTGGGGCGAGGAAAAATCCTGATCGACCGCGCCTGTGACATGTCGCCCACCGGTCGCCTTCAGCTCACGGCGGGCTGGACCAAGCAGCGTTTCGGTGCCAACTGGAAGATGCTGCCCGAGAACGACACTGACGGCTACCACGTCAACGACGTGCATGCCTCCTTTGCTCAGGTGATTGATTCCCAATACGACAGCGCCGTGATTGCCTCTGAGGAAAGCTTACGCTCCCAAACCAAGGATTGGGGTAACGGGCATACAGAATTGTATTTCTCGCCGACCTACACCGAGTATCTCAAGTGGTTCAACACCACGCCGAATCGTTTTCCGGAGTACATCGCGCAGATGAAGGCCGCCTACGGCGAGGAAAAGGGCGACAACATTCTGCGAGATGGCCCGCCCCACGCCACGATCTTCCCTAACCTGTTCCTCGGCGAGATGAACATTGTCATTTTTCTACCGATCAGCGCCCATGAGTGCGTCCAATGGCACACCCCGATGCTGCTTGAAGGCGCGCCCGACGAAGTCAACCAGCGCATCATCCGCAACTCCGAAGCGGCGATGGGCCCCTCGGCCTTCCTGCTCGCCGACGACAGCGTGATTTCGGAGCGCCAGCAAATCGCCTTGCGCGACCGTGCCGACTGGCTGGACGTGTCGCGCGGTCTGAACCGAGAGCATGTCGATGAGATGGGCGTGGTGGTGGGGCACGTGTCCGACGAGTGTACCAACCGCGGCTTTTGGCAGCACTACAAAAAGGTGATGACAGCCCCTTCGCCGTCCCCTGTTTGAGCGTATTGATCACCACCTCATCCGTCTCCCTTCGGGGCGGCGGATTCACTGAAATTTCGTGTTTAAAAAAGCGCCCTGCGAGCAGGACGCGCAAGGAGATACATCATGACAAACATCACTGCCGCTGTCGGCCCCAAGCAAAAGGCTGACGTGATCGGGCTGGAAGAGCACCGCGAAGTCTGCGACTTTTTGTACCGGGAGGCGCGCCTGGCCGACGAATCGCGTTACGCTGAATGGGAGGCTTTGGTTGAGGATGATATGACCTATTGGGTCCCTCGCGGCGAGGGTGATTACGACATGAACAAACATGTGTCGATCACCGCCGACAACCGTTCCCGCTTGCGCACCCGCATCGCGCAGTTGATGACAGGCAAGCGCCATGCCCAACTGCCGGTGTCGCCGATGCGGCGGCTCGTCAGCAACATCGAGATCGAACGCCACGCGCAGGGCGGCTACCGCGTGCTGTCGAACTTTGTGCTGTACGAATTGCGGCGCTCATCGACGGGTCAGATAGAAGTTTGGCCGGGGCGGGTGGAGCACCATCTGCGCCGCCGAGCGGATGGCTCACTGGGCATGTTCTTCAAGAAAGTGGTTCTGATCCATGGGGACGAGGCTGTTCCCAGTCTGGCATTCATCATCTGACGCGCACCATGGTCACGCGAATGAAGAAAAAAACCAGGGCCAGGGCCGCGATTGCCGGGCTGGGTTTCAGTGCGATGTCACGCCAGCCCATCGGCACGATCCGCGAGCTGGCTGCCACTGCGGTGGCCGCCGCTGCCGCTGATGCGGGTCTGCGCCTGCAAGACATCGATGGCTTGTTGCTCAACAAAAGCCCGACAGCAGAGCCTGAAGAGTTGCCCTTGCGTCTGCAAAACGACCTGGGGCTGCGCGACCTGGGGCTGCTGGCCGCGATGGACTCCGAGGGTTCGACGGCGGTGCAGATGGTGCAGTATGCAGCGATGGCGGTGCGTGAAGGACTGGTCAAGTCGGTGGCCTGTGTGTTTGCCGACACCCCGCTCAAAGGACCGAGGGCAGGTGGGGGTGATGCCTTTGCTCTGGCGATGCCGCTGACCGGTGTCGAGGGCTGGGAGGCCCAGCAAGGCTTCCTGGGGGCCACCGCCGCCTATGCGTTGGCCGCGCGCCGTCACATGGCGCTCTATGGCAGCACGGCCGAGCAGCTCGGCGCCTATGCGCTTGCTTGCCGGCAATGGGCGGCGCTGAACCCGCAGGCCTTCCTGCGCAAGCCGATGACGATGGACGACTACCTCGCATCGCCTTTCGTCGTGGAGCCGTTTCGAGTGTTCGACTGCTGCTTCCCGGTCAACGGCGCTGTCGCGCTCATCATCACCTCAGCCGACCGTGCTGTTGATGGGCCTCAGCCGCCCGTTTTCATCCACGGCATGGGCCAGGGGCACCGCGGCCGCAGTGGCCTGAGCGGCGACGATCCAGAGGTCTTCACGGGTGCCATCCAGGCCGGCCAGATCGCTTACCGTAGTGCCGGGGTGAATGCCAGTGATGTGACTCAGTGCCAGTTTTACGACGCTTTTTCTTACGCCGGCATCCTGGGCCTGGAGGCATATGGGTTGTGTCCCCGGGGTGAGGGCGGGGCCTTCGTCGCGCAGGGCCACACCGCGCCCGGCGGCAAGTTGCCGGTCAATACCGGTGGTGGGCACCTGTCGGGCTTTTACCTGCAGGGCATGACGCCGCTGTCGGAGGCGGTGATCCAGGCACGCGGTGCCGGCGGCGCGCGGCAGGTCGTGCGCAACGACTTGATTCTGGTGACCGGCAATGGTGGTTGCCTTGACTACCACACCTGCGTACTGGTCAGCCCGCACCGCACCCTCGCCTGACTGGAGCCATTGATGGATAGCACCTTTTTTCACCGCTACGACGAGGAATTTCTCGCATTCATCGCTGCTGGCGAATTGCGCATTCCCGTGCATACCGAAACCGGCCGGGCGCTGGGTCTGCATCAGCGTGCCTGGTGTGTCGCTGGAGATCACTACGTGCAATGGAGGCCCGCGTCTGGCCGCGGGGCTGTTCTCTCTTTTACCGTGACGCGTCGGCCCTACACGCCCGAATTTCCCGTGCCTCTGGTGCATGGATTGATCGAGCTGGCCGAGGGGCCGCGACTGATATGTCGGCTTGACGGCGTCACGCCCGAGGCGGTCGCCGTCGGTCAGGCGGTCCACGCGCATTTCGACCGACAAGGTCTGGTGTTCCGACCGGCCCTTGACGACGGCAATAAGGCCGACAAGTGAAACTTAAAACCAAGGAGACAAGTTATGTTGGCAAGAGACCTGGTTAAGCGCTGTGCGCGTAACTACCCGACCAAGACCGCCTACCTGTGCGGCGAACGCTCGCGTAGCTGGCGCGAGATGGATCAACGCTCCGACCGGTTCGGCGTGGCCTTGCAACAACTCGGCCACCGCGCGGGCGAGGCGGTGGCCATCCTGACGCAGGAAAGCATCGAGGTGTATGAGCACTTCTTTGCCTGCATGAAGATCGCGGCGCCGCGGGTCGGGCTCAATACAGGGTACGTCTGGCCCGAGATGCTGCACGTGCTGAAGGACAGCGAGGTCAAGTTCC